>OIXX01000322.1_pt1 | contig 32686 bp, 31 predicted proteins | sample 1588161 | NCBI WGS metagenome assembly OIXX01 (sample SAMN03283274) | human gut metagenome | biome: human-associated habitat; material: feces | host: Homo sapiens | place: Peru | collected 2012
GCCGGTCGGGCCTCGGGGCCGCGAGCGTCACCGCGCCGACGTGTGACGCCTCGTGCGCCTTAGCCCAGCTCCGCTCGCTAACGATAGCCTCTGGCATATGCCTCCTCGTACGCAATGTCGCATGGGGGCTGGCACCAATCCGCCACCGGCCCGCCTTGCATGCGAAAACGGGCGCTCGGTACCCGCCGTTTACGCCCGTTTCTTCACATCGTGTGAAGTATTGCACATGGTGAGCAGAATTTATCAGCCGCTCGCGGAATATATCGAGAGCCTGCACGTATCGACACATTTCTCTGATACGGGCGGTCGACACATACGGCGCAGCCACATGCGAGATGCGCGGCACGCGCCACGGCACGCACTCACGGCGACGTGGTTTTTCACGTTTGCTCGCACGACAACGTGGATTTGCACGTTTAAGGCGCTCAGAACGCGCGAAACCACGTCATCGTCAGCATTGACAGCCCAAAACGTGCGAAACCACGTCGCCGTCGAAGCCGCGATGCTAGCCGTAAATCTGGGCAAGCGAGGTGACGAGATTCGGGGGCGTGACACCGTCCTTAACGGCGATGATGTTGTCCGCCACCGCCATGCCCATGCGCAGGTTGGTCTCGTACGTCGCTGAGCCGACATGCGGGGTGACGATCACATTGTCCAGGTCAGTGATCGAGTACGGGGGCAGGCCGGGCTCGGATTCGTGCACGTCGGTCGCGTAGCCATACAGTTTCCCGCTCTTCAGCGCCTTCTCGAGCGCCGACTGCCGGATGATCCCATGGCGTGCGGTGTTCACGAGAATGGCGTCGTCGCGCATCATGCGCAGTTCCTTCGCGCCGATCAGGTTCTTGGTCGCCATCGTCAGCGGCGTGTGAATCGTGACGACGTCGCTCCTGCTCAGCAGGTCGTTCAGGTTCGTGAAGATAAGCCCGGTCTTAGCCGCCTCGGCGCGGGGGAAGATGTCGTTGCCGAGGATGTCCATCCCAAAGCCCATTGCGCGCCGCGCGACCGCGCACCCGATGTCGCCCACGCCAACGATGCCGATCGTCTTCCCGTAGAGACTGTGGCCTGCCCTCTTGATCCAGGTCCCCTGCTTAAACTCGTTGTTCATCTGGGTGATGTGGCGCTCGAGATCAAGGATGAGGCCAAACGTCAGGTCAGCGGTCTCCTCGGTGTTGACGCCTGGCGCGTTGACGATGAGGATTCCCCGCCTGGTGGCGGCGGCATAGTCGATGCCGTCGATGCCTCGACCATGCTGGGCGATGACCTTCAGGCCCGGGAGCTCGTCCATGACCGCCTCGGACATGCCACCACCGCCGAGAATCACCGCGTCGGCACCCCTCGCATAGCGGATCATCTCGCTTTTTGTCAGCGGGCGATCGTGCTTGACGATGATGACCTCGCAGCCGGTGGCCTCAAGTCTCTCTTTCGGCTCCTTCGTGAACACTCCAAAAGTCGCGGCAAAAGAGACAACTCTGAACGGTCGATCCGGCATGGTTCCGCTTTCTATACAGCTTGTCATCTGTGGCAATTCAGAATGACGACAACACTATACAGCGCTTTGAGTCGGGGGGGGGGTAAGTTTGCGCATATGGAAAACGTCACACTTTTATTCATGAGGGGCGGCCATTTTCATGCGTGGCGGGCAGCCATGTAACCATGGCCGCCCGCCGCATAGAAACGCATTGTCTGTCGGCTACACCATCTCGCGGATGGCCTCGTGGAGCCGTTGCCTGTCGGCAGGGTCGTCGCTGTTGTAGTGGCGCGATCCTACGATGTAGTCCTCGATCTTCGTGAGGTTCTCCTCGGTGGGTTCGATGCCGAGGGCGGCGAGGTTCATCGGCATGTCCATAAACCGCAGCATATCGCGAAGCTCGGACTCCTCCTCCTGGAGCTTGTTGAAGTACAGCTGGCAGAACAGGCCGACGGCCACGATCTCGCCGTGCAGGGCATTGGCCGCCTCCTGGGTGAACATCGTGCGGACCCCGTCGTAAATCACGTGAGCGATCTGCGTCTGGTTGTACCCGCGCGTGAAGTTTGAGATGACGCCGGTCACGGCCACGTTGATGAAGGCGATGTCGTTGAGGGTCTTCGTCACCTCGCCCCTGCGGTTGTCATCGATCGCCTGCTCCCCATAGTGCGTGAGGACGTCAAACGTGTAGACGGCAAGCTGGTAGGCCGTGAACAGGTCGACGTCGGTCGTCTCGAGGTCAAGGGAGGGCCTGCCGTTCAGGATTTCGATCTTCTTCGCCATAGCATCGAGGATGCCCGCGGCCGTATAGCGGATCGGGCAGGCGGCGATCACGTCGAGGTCCATGTAGCATCCGTCGACCTCATGGGTGTAGCGCCACGTGACGTCCTTGCCGCCCTCCGGCGTGTACATGACGCTCGTGCAGGCGCCGGGGGCGCACTGGGCGATGTTGGTCGGAAGCAGCACGACGCCCAGGCCCGCCACCTCGCCCACGGCCTTGGCGAGGTCGATGTTCTTGCCGCCGCCGACGCCGACGACCTCGTCGGCACTGAACTGGTGCGCCCGCTCGGCGAGCTCGTGCGCCCCCTTGGCGGAGCACGCCCCCGTCCAGATGACCAGGTCCCACTCGATGCCCGCGGCCTCGAGGCTGGGGGCGAGCCTGGCCTCGACCGCCTTCCAGGACCGCTCGCCCGCTATGACGAAAAGCCTCTTGCCGAACGCCGCGATCTCCTCCCCGAGCTGCTCGAGCAGCCCGCGCTCCAGCCGAAAGCGGCCCATGCCGAACTTAATTGCCGAGTCACGCGCAGATAGATCAGCCATTTGTTCCTCCGTCGTACGTTGGATGTAGTGACAGCAAAAATCGAGAACTGCATCAGCAGCGGCTCAGAAGGCTCGAAGGCCGCTCGCGACCGAAATCAACCGTCGGGAGTCTGCGGGGCGCGGGCCCGACGGACGTGCACGGGCTGCGCGCCGCAAGGCTACGCAAGCTCGCAGGTGCACCAGATTTCCTGGTTGTGGTAGATGGCGAAGTCGTCGTATCCGAAGGCCTCCGACTTGCAGGGCATGCCGTTGCACACGTCCTCGAGCAGGCCGTAGAGCCTCTCGCCGAGGGCGTCGATGGTGTCCGTGCCCTCAATGACGCCCGAGGTGTCGAGGTCGATGTTCTCCTGCATCGAGACGTAGGTCTCCGGGTTGCCGGTGATCTTGATGACTGGGATCAGGGCGTTGCCGATGGGGTTTCCCCGCCCGCTGGTGAAGATACAGACCTGCGCGCCGCCTGCGGCCATGCCCGTGACGCTCTCGATATCGTAGCCGGGCGTGTCCATGATGACGAGACCGTGCTCTGTGGGAATCTCGCCGTAGGTGACGACCTGGTTGATGAGGCCGGTGCCGCCCTTGGAGATGCCGCCGAGCGCCTTCTCCTCGAGCGTGGACAGACCTCCCTTCATGTTGCCGGGGGTCGGGTTGGCGCCGCGCACGTCGATACCATTGGCGATGAACTGGTGCTCGAGATCCTGGACGATGGCGTAGATGTTCTTCCGAACCGTCTCGTCCTTCGCACGCTCCCCGAGCAGGTGCTCCGTGCCGATAAGCTCCGTCGTCTCGCCGAGCATCACCGTACCGCCCTTGGAGATGAGGATGTCCGAGCACGCCCCGAGGGTGGGGTTCGCGGCAAGGCCGCTCGTCGCATCGGAGCCGCCGCAGTTCGTGGCGAGCACGATCTTCGACGGGTCGACGGGCACGCGGGGGACCAGCGCCGCCTCGGCCACCATCTTTCGGGCGAGCGACGCTCCGTGCTCGATCGCCTTGAGGGTGCCGCCGAGCTCCTGGATGGTAAAGACCTCCAGCGGTTTGTCGCCGACGCTCCTGATCTGGGCGGCTAGCTCGTGCGGCCTGGTCGTCTCGCACCCCAGGCCGACGATGATCGTGCCGTAGACGTTGGGGTTCAGCGTGAGGTTGAACAGGCAGCGGCGCATGATGTCAATGCCCTTGCCAATCTGTCCGCACCCCTTGACGTTCGGCAGGCCAACCGTGCCGTCCACCTGCGCGGCAATCCTCTTGACGACGCTGTTCGCGCACCCGACCGTGGAAAGGATGAGAACCTTGTTGCGGATTCCCACCTTGCCGTCCGGCCTCACGTATCCGCTAATCATTGGTCTTCACGCTCTCGATGTTATGGACGTGGACATATGAGCCGCGCGTGATGTTCTTCGTTGCGCGACCGATCGTCTGGCCGTACTTAGTGATGAGCTCGTCGACAGCAATGTCGACAAACGCGAGCTTGTGGTAGCGCTCCGCCGGCTCGAGGGCGACGAGCGTGCCAACGGCCGTGCCGTCCTTGCGCCCGATTGCCACCTCGTCACCGGCGTCCACGGCGTCGATGACCGTGACGACGTTGTCCTTGTCGTTCATGAGCAATGCACGCTTGGTCATGCTCGCTCCCCTCTCTTCGTGACCGTGCCTTCGGAGCCGCGACCGCCGGTCTCGGCCATATCCGGCTGCCGGGGTGGTGCCCCCGGCCGCACGTGACGGCAGGACCGCGCCCTGGCCTCACGAAAGGACGGCCCCCTGTTTGCAGCTGCCCACCAGGTGCGCGTAGCGCCTGAGGACCGGCCCCGTGCCGGCATGCGAGACCGGGCTCCACCGCGCCGCGCGGGCGGCAAGCTCCTCGTCCGGCACGTCGAGGCAGATCCTGTTGCGGGCAAGGTCAATCGAGATAACATCCCCATCCTCGACGAGCGCGATGGGCGCGCCCTCCGCCGCCTCCGGGCAGAGGTAGCCCACCGACAGCCCTCCGGAGGCACCGGAGAAGCGCCCGTCCGTGATGACGGCGGAGTTCGGGATGCCCCGCATGATCTCGGTAACCCGGTGGAGCTCCTTCATCCCCGGCCCGCCCTTGGGACCCTCGTAGCGGATCACCACCGCCGTCCCCGGCTCGATGCGACCGGCGTCATACGCCTCGAAGCACGCCTCCTCGCTGTCGAAGCACTGGGCCACGCCCTTGAACGAGTGCTGGTCGGCGGGAACGGCGCTGGTCTTCACCAACGCCCCCTCCGGCGCGAGGTTTCCGTTGAGCACCTGGATGCCGTTGGTGCTGTTGCTCGGGTCGCCCACCTCGCGGATCACCGTCCGGTCGCACCTCACGTCGGCAGCGAGCGAATCCCCTAGCGTCTTGCCCGTCACCGTTAGGGCGTCGTCGGCGAGCATCCCCTCGATGGTCTTCAGGACTGCCGGCACGCCTCCGGCCTTGTACAGGTCGATGCACGTCCTGTCGCCGTTGGGGACGATGTTGCAGACGACAGGGATCTTCGCCGTGGCCTCGGCGACGTCCGCCCACGTCACCTCCAGGCCAAGCTCGGCCGCGATGGCGGGCAGGTGCACGAGGGCGTTGAGCGATCCCCCGATGGCTGCGAGCAGCGTCACCGCGTTGTGCAGCGCCTTGTCCGTCATGATGTCGCGCGGGGTGACACCGGATCTGACGAGGCTGACGACGGCGGAGCCGGTCCTGCGCGCCGAGAAGCACCGCTGGCTCGTCGACGCCGGCCACAGCGCACCGTAGGGCAGCATCATCCCCAACGCCTCGGCGAGACATCCCATGGTGTTGGCGGTGCCGAGGAACGGGCAGATGCCGGGACCGGTGTAGTAGCGCAGCGTGCCCTCGATGACGTCCCTCTCGGTCGCCTCCCTCGCAAGAAAGCGCGCGCGCAGCGCCTTGGACTCGCTCGGGCGTATCTCGTCGTAGCACGGGCCTGCTGTGACCAGGGCGCTCGGGAGGTTAACGCGGGCGGCGGCCATGAGCATCGCAGGGACGATCTTGTCGCAGCTGCCGAGGTAGACAACGCCGTCGAAGACTCCCTCGCCCACGATCATCGCCTCGCACGAGTCGGCAATAATCTCTCGGTGCGGGAGGCAGTAGCGCATCCCAGCGTGGCCTTGGGCGATGCCGTCGCACATGCCGATCGTGTTGAACTCGATGGGCTCGCCCCCGGCCTCGAGCACCCCCTTCTTCACCTCCTGGGCGAGCTGGCGAAGCGGCTCGTGCCCGGGACACAGCTCGTTCCAGCTGTTGGCAATCGCAATGAGCGGCTTGTCCGGATTCTCCAGAGAGTCGATGGAGACGCCCGCCGCCGCGAGATGGGCCTTGGAGATGGCCCGTTGGAACGGCTCAAGCCTGTCAATGGCACGCATGAGCTGACCTCCCTGTCCGCATGCTATTGCGCGTTGCCATCCGCCTACTGCCACACGATGTTCTTGGGCTCCAGCCCCTGGGCGACGAGCTCGGCGTTGCCCACGCAGATATCGCCCATCCCCTGAAGCGCCTCGACCGTGTAGGCGCCGATGTGCGGCGTGACGAGCACCTTGGGGTTGTTGAGGAAGGAGTCGTCCGGCGCGGGAGGCTCCACGCTCGTCGCGTCGATGGCGAGCCCCCTGAGGGCCCCGCTCTCGAGGGCGCGGACGGTCGCAGCCTGGTCGAGGATGTCGCCGCGTGCGGTGTTGACGAGGAAGAAGCCGGGTTTTGCCTTCGCGTAGAACTCGTCGTCGACGAGGTGGAAGGAGGTCGGGTTCAGCGTCGCGTGCAGCGTGATGACGTCCGACTCGGCGAGAAGCGTGTCGAGGTTGACATAGGTGACCTCGTTCTTCTCCGCCCACTCAGCGTATTGGACGGGGTCGTTGGCGAGGACGCGCATGCCGAAGCCGTGGCGGAGGATCTCGGCGACCCTGGTCCCGATGTTACCGCAGCCGATGATTCCCACCGTGCGGCCCTTGAGCTCGAGGCCGACGAAGCCGCCGCGGTCGAGCCAGCGGTTCTCGTCCGCCGCGCGAGATCCGCGCCAGAACTGCCGGATGAGGTCGATCATCTCCCCGACGGCACACTCGGCAACCGCCTCGCGCTCGATGGCCTTGCCCACCTTCGTGACGTAGCAGCCGATCTCCCGCGCGGCGTCCACGTCAACGTTGTTGAACCCGAGGCCGTCGCGGGCGATGAGCTTCATCTCGGGCTTGCACGCGAAGAACTCGCGATCGAACTGGGGGGTACCGGACGAGATGATGATGTTGGCATCCCCCACTGCCTCCGCGAGCTCCTTGCCGTGGCAGTCGCCCGGGACGCTTACGCGCCTTACGCTCCCAAGCTTCTCGAGTCGCTCCATGTGCTCGGGAACCGCGTAGCCGAACGAGTTCGAGTTGGTAATGACGATGCTGATGCCATTGCTCTTCTGAGCCATCTTTGGCTTCTCCTTTGCTTGGTGCCTGCATGTCAGCCCTCGAGGGACGCGCCGTGTCGTGCCGAAAGGCCGTCCCAGGGCGGTGCTTCGAGAGAAAAGAGGCCACCGACCGTCCGGTTAGGCCGATGGCCTCTTCTCGTGGAAGGAAGGGCTACGTAAGGCGGGGCGTGGGACAGGGACCCCGCCGTCGCAGGAGTCGGCTCGACCGGCGCCTACTCCTCGTCGCACTCGGCGGCATAGGCCTCGATCTTGTCCATGCCGATCTTCTTCTCGACAACAAACCAGGCCACCAGGAAGATGACGATGATGGCAGGCACGAAGATGATCGGATTGGAGATGCAGCTCCAGAGGATGATGAAGCTCTCGAGCAGGGACGGCCCGCAGAAGGAGCCGATGAGGCCGGACTCGAACACCAGACCGCAGCTCGTAGCGAAGGCGGTCATGAGCTCTGCAGAGTAGGATCCGCAGTAGAGCACGGTGATCATTGTAATGGCGCCGATGATGAGCGAGCGGAACATGTTGCCGCGGCACAGAGCGACAATCAGGCAGACGCGGAAGGTGATGACGCCGAGGTCGGCGAGGGGCAGCAGGCGGTTGCCCGGCAGGATGACGGCGAGTAGGATCGTGATCGGCGTGAGGAGCAGCGCCATGGTGATGACGGAATCATTGCCGACGATGACGGCGGCGTCGAGGCCGATGGAGAACTCGCGGCCCTTGAAACGCTCGCGGCAGAACTTGCTCGCGGACTCGGACACGGGCATGAGGCCCTCGACGAACAGGGTGGTCATGCGGGGCAGCAGCACCATGACGGCGGACATGTAGACGCCGAGGGTGAAGGCCTTCGCGGGGGTATAGCCGGCGACGAAGCCGATGACGGTGCCAATGATGAGACCGAGCATCCAGGGCTCGCCGAAGAAGCCGAAGTACTTCTTAAAACCGGACATGTCGATGTCGATCTTGTTGAGGCCAGGGATCTTATCGAAGAGCCAGTTGAGCGGAGCGGCGACGATCAGCGAGCTCGCTGAGGGCACGTGGGGCAGCGAGACCATTGGCAGGCCGAAGTAGTGCGATACGAGCGGCTGAGTCCAGTCGGCGAACTTGAAGGTGACGACCGTCATGATGGCCACGGCGAGCAGGGCGAGCGCCGGGTTGTTCGTGGCGAAGAACACCAGGCCGCCGCAGGTGAGCATGCTGTGGTAGTTCCAGATGTCGACGTCCATAGTGTTCGTCAGCTTGAGCACGAGCATGATGATGTTGATGGCGATGATCTCAAGGACGATGATGGGCACGAGCGGGCTGGCCCAGGCCGCTGCGGCGAGCGACCCCCAGCCCACGTCCAGCACGTCAAGCTGGACACCCGTGTTCTGGACCATCGCCGTGGTCGCCGGAGCCAGCTGGTCCTTCATGACCTGAACGACCATGTTGATGCCGGCGAAGCCGATGGCGATGGTGATGCCGGCCTTGAACGCCTTGCCGAACTGCAGCCCGAACACGAGGCCGAGCACCGTGATGATCACAGGCAGGATGACATACACGCCTGCGTCAAGAAATGCCCGGAAGACGGCCAAAAAGGCATTGAGGAATGCGTCCACACTGCTTCCCTTCTTTCATTGCTTGCCTGTCCACGCAAATCAAGCCGCGCCTCTCCTGGCACGGGTGTGCCCCCCTGCTGCTAAGCCTTGACCGCCTCGAGGATCTCCTCGAGCGTGGCCTCCTCGCCGATGCCTGTGAGTAGGCTGATGGCCATGATCACCGGCACCTTCACCTTGCTCTTGCTGAACTTGCCAGACGTCACGACGAGGTCATATTCGTCGGCGATGTGCTCGACCTCCTGGACCTTGCACTGGTTGTACTTGACCTCGACGCCATGCTCCTTGAGGTAGTCGACCACCTTGTGGGCGACCATCGTCGAGGTCACGATTCCGTTGCCACACGCAAAGAGAACCTTCTTCATGCCAATCTCCTCCTACGATTCAAGCCCTCGCGGGCACTTCCAACCGGTTCCAACCACATGGGGCGCTGCTGTCGCAGGCCCTCCCTACTTGTCACTAGTCAGACGTAAACAACCTGTTGGCACTGAACAGCTAGTCCAGACGGGGCGCGATCAGCTCGTACGCCTCGGCCGCACTGTTGGCAGCGACCTTCTTCGACAACTCCTGGTCCTGGATAATTCCGACGATCTTCTGAATCATCGCAAGGTGGTCGTGAGGCTCATTAAGGGCAAGCATGAAGACGAGGCTCACGTCGCACGTGGCGTCGGGGTCATCCATCCGACGCCAAGCGACCGGCTTCTTCAGAAGCCCCACGCAGACCGCTGGCTCGTTCACGTGCTCCGTGTCGCAGTGCGGGATGGCGACGTTCACCTCGCCGACCTCGAGCGCCGTCGGGAACAGCTTCTCCCGCTCGGCGAGGGCGTGGGCGTAGGTGTCCTTCACGTAGCCCTGGGCAAGGAGCGTATCGGCGAGCGTCCGCTCGACGCTCTGGTAGTCGCCGGGCTCGTCAAGGGCGACCACGAGCCTCTCGTTGAACTGAAGGTCTGCCATCCCTACCACCTCACCTTTGCCTCGAAGGCGGAAATCTGCTTTGCCAGAGCCTCGGAGTTCTTGGCGCGGATGTCGTCCTTCTCGAAGATCCCGGAGCCGATGCCCGCATACCGGCACCCGACATCGAAGAACTCCTGGACGTTGCCCCCGTTGACGCCGCCTACGGCCATGAGGGGCATGGGGTCGAGCGGGGCCTGGATGTCGCTGAAGTACTTGGCGCCCAGTCGGCCCGCCGGGAAGACCTTGACGATGTCCGCCCCCATGTCGAACATACGCACGACCTCGGTGGGAGAGAACGCAGCGGGAACCGTCACCGCCCCAGCGCCCTTGGCTATGTCGAAGATCTCCTGGCTGAAGTTGATCGGCGAGAGCATGAAGCGCGACCCAGCCGCAGCGGCCGCCTTCGCCCGCTCGACCGTCGTGACGGTCCCGGCGCCCACGCGCACCACGTTGCCGAACTCGCCCACGAGCTTCGCAATCGTGTCGATGGCGCCGGGCGTGTTGAGGGCAACCTCGACCGCGTTTAGCTTCGTCCCCACGAGCTGCTCCACCACGCAACGGCACTGCTCGTAGTCATAGCCACGCAGGATGACCGTCACCTTTGGGAAATCTGCCGTCTCATCAAACACCGAGCTCCCCTTCCCTTGTTTTTCCCTGTATGTATTAGTGCATTTTTCTTAAACTCAGCTACATATAATCGCCATTTTTGCTGAGCGACGATATACAGAATCTGCGAACGGTATGGCATTTTATTGATTTACCTATTTAACTGCAATTTGTTAGAGCTGTATATCTACCGTTCGCCGACAGTTTTAGGAGTCTCGTTGTTTTTCTTAGCTTGAGTTCGTTTTTTTATAGATTTAATATTGCATATTACCAGGCTTATTTTGTATATTAGTACATCAAGATATGTAGGCTCTGTGTAGCCTCTGAGCAGAGTTAAGCTCATAAATGCAACCCCGGATCTTGCCAGGGTCGCTCCGCGCGCACGCACGCGACTTAGGTTGTTCGGTTGTTCGAATGTCAAAGGCTGCTTGGCGGGCTCCCTCGCACGCACTAACGCAGGTGTGCCCTCAGGGCATCCACGAGATCCTCCGGAATCTCCTTGGCCGTGATGTCTGCCACCGCTGCGTCGTCCATGAAGACGCGCATAAGCACGCTGGGACGCACCACGACGTAGATTTGCACGTTTGCGCTCACGGCGACGTGGATTTACACGTTCCGAGGTTATGTGCCAAATGTTAGTGTCAGGCACCGCCTGAACCGGTGAAAGCAAAATCCCTGGGTGTTCGTGACTCGCGAGGGCGAGACGCGGGGAGCCCATGTCGGACCGCCCGAGCAGGCCCCGGAGGCTCGCCCCGCCGGAGGCCGAGGCGCGCGTCGTCGGGGCCCGCTCGTCGCTGCTGCTCGCCGCGCCCGCCCTCTCGGCCGTGACGGGCGTGCCCGCCCGCACCTGCGCCGGGATCGTCACGGGGGCGGGCCTGCCTGCACGCGGCCGTCGACGACAGGAGCCGGGTTGCCTACGCGGAGCTCCTCCCCGACGAGAGGAAGGAGACCTGCGCCGCGTTCATGGGGCGGTGCCCCGGCCTCTTCGAGGGGCCGGGCGTCTCGGTGGAGAGCGTCATGACCGACAGCGGCCCCGCCTGCCGCGGCCGCCACTTCAACGACCCGCTCGACTCGAGGGGCGTCAGGCACAGGCACACGAGGCCGTACGGCCCCTGGCGGAACGGCAGGGTCGAGAGGATGAACCAGGCGCTCGCGCGCGAGTGGCAGTACGCCCGGGCCTGGGACGGCGAGGCCTCGAGGGCGGACGCCCTCGAGGCCTTCGTCGACCACTACAATTGGGACAGGCCGCACAGCGCCTGCGGGGGCCCGCCACCGATGCCGCGGATCCACGGCGTAAACAACGTCATGGCACACAACAGCTAGGCAATCCTCCTTGCCAGCAAAGCGGCCCACCGGAAAAAACCGATGGGCCGCTTCTCGTTCTCTTGAAAGGGCACCGCATTGATTGGTGGCACCCAGTGGTACCAGCTACTGCAGGTGCGGAAGCACGGTGTCGCGAATCTCGTCAATCGCGATGAAGTTCGACAGCACGATAGTCTTGCCAGCAGCGCTCTCAGGCATGTTGTCGGCGAGCTCGCGCGTGGTGACGTACCAGTCGGAATCCTTGGAGGAGACACTGCCCAGGTCGCAGTTGTCGACCTCGGCATCGATGCCCGCCTCGGAAAGCACGCTCTCGATGTTCATCTTGGCAATGAGAGAGCTGCCCATGCCCATACCACAGACGCACGTGATCTTCATAGTGATTACTTCCCTTCTGCCTTATCCAGGCATTCCGTTACCAGACGGGCGAACTCCTCATAGGTTTTTACCCCGTCGATTCGACTCATGAACTCATCAGTCCTGAGCAACAGCCCCACCTGCTGGATGGCCTTTTGGTTGATGAGCTTGTTGCGCGTGCACAGGGACAGCGCGCAACGGACCTCCTTGCCGTTCACCACCACCGGCTCGCGCAGAAGCACGAAGCTGAAGCCCGTCCGCAGCACGTGCTCGCTGATGCCCGCGTGCGGCATGATGATTCCCGGCGCGATGAGAATCGTGGTGAGCGGCCCGAAGCAATGGGCAGCAGAGACCATCTGCCTCGGGTATTCCTCATCGCAGAACCCCGCACGCTCGAGCAGCCTGCCGCCCATGCCAATGAGCTCGTCCATGTCACTCGCGCGCTCTCGCACCTCGAAGCACAAGGATCCCAACAACTCGAGGAGGCTGCGGCCCGGCTCCTCCCCCGCACGCCCTTCCACGAACATGCGCTTGCCAAGACGGGTGCCCAGCCGCTCGTAGTCGTCATCGGAGAGGAACGGAGTCACGCGCAGGAACGGCACGCCACCCAAGCGAGCCTCGTCTATGTCGACGACACTCACCACCAGGTCAATCTGGCCAACTCCCGCACGGGCCTCTGCCAGTGCCGCGTCCAGGTCTCGCTCCGCCACGCAGGCAGCCACCGTGACGTTAAACGCATTCACGAGCTTGTACTGGAGCAATCGCGAAACGGCGTTTCCCGCATTGCAGACGATTACCACGCGCGCCCTATAGCTTCGCACGTTCGAGAGCTTCTCGATGGACGAGGCAAAGTAGAGCGTGAACAACGAGCACTCGTCGTCGGAGACCTTGGCATCGCAGAACCGCTCAAGCTCCACCACGGCCTCGCGCACCGCCTCGTGCAACCGCCCATACTTGCCCATGATGTCCTCAAGCAGAGGGTTCGTGATCTGAGCATTGAACTGAAGGCGATACACGAACGGAATGAGGTGCCCCACGATGATGCGGAAGAGCTCCCCGTCACTGCGGAAGTCGTAGCCGTAGGCCTCTCCCACCGAAAGGATGAGCTTCTGCGCCAAGACCTCAAGCTCGAACGGGTAGTTCTGGCGTTCTGCCTCGGACGTGGTGACCGGCATGGACTGGAGCAACACCGCAAGGTAGTAATCCTCGTCCTCGCGGATGCGCACGCCAAGGGTGGTCTCGGCCCGCATACGCAGAAAGCGTGCGAGCTCAAAGCCCGCGCACCTGGCAAGATAGGCACGGTCAGCATCAGTGAACCCGCACGTGCGCGTACTCGGACGCTCTGCCGCAAGCATCACGAGGTGGAGCAGGACCGTTCGACAGACGCTCCTCTCGTAATGGGCAGGCAGCACGTCCTCGAGTGAGCGAAAGAGCGCGCCCAGACCCGAGAGCGCGAAGGGCGGCAGGCATCCTGCCAGCTGGTAGAGCCCACGCAACACGAAGGCGACGTCGCGTGTGCTCTCTGCCGGGCACGTGCGTTGCAACTCACCCACAAGCATGGCCCTCACAGAGAACGCCCCGCCCACCACCCGATAGCCCGAGCGCTTGTCATACTCAAGGCGAAGGCTCTGAGCCGCAAGCTCGCGCCTCAGCACGCTCACGTCGTTGCTCACGGTGCGGACGGACGTCGCCATCTTCTCGGCAAGCGATTCGGTGGTCGCACGTCCGGCCGCGCACAAGAACGAGAATAGCAGGAAGAAGCGTCGGTCCTCAGACCGCGTCAGGTCGAGCACGTCCTCGAAGCCAAAGCCCTCCTCGAGCGCCTGGGCCACGGCCTCTCGCTCAACGGGAACGATGCGGATGCCACGGTTGGGTACCCGCTCAGTCCTGGAGAGCCCAGATGCAGCGAGAAAGTCGTCAACCTCGTCAAGCGCCTGCAGAAGCATGCGCTTCGAGAGCCCGAGGGCCGCCGCCAGCTCGCGGGAGGTTACATAGCCATCCTCCCCGAGCAGACGGCGAACCGCTGTGTGGGCGCGCTTCTTCACGCAGCTCGCCAGCCCTTACGCAAGCCCGAGGGCGTGGCCGATGCCGGAAAGGATGGCAAAGAGCGGCGTCCAGAAGATGCTGTAGTCGGTCTGGGAGTAGGTGAGGCCGCCGCCGTAAAGCACGCCGGTGAGCGGATAGAGCACCATGACGAGCATGCGGACCGCGAAGACCATCACGAAGCCGGCAACGATGGAGCCCTTCCAGCCACCGTACTTGTTGCCAAACACGCCGAGCAGCATGCCGTCGAAGACAACAACGTTGGGGCTCGGGAACACCACGATGGGCATGTGGAAGACGATGGTCACGAGCATGGCGCAGAGCGCACCGACGGCTGCGGAGACGAAGCCGAGCATGGCACCAGTGCCAGAGACCGGATAGAAGACGGCGCAGTCGAGCGCGGGGATGGAGCCCTTGGCATACTTGTCGGCGATACCCTTGAAAGCGGGGAGCAGCTGGTTGATGAACATGCGGACGCCAGCGAGCAGGATGGTAAAGCCGGCGGTGAAGCTCACGCCCTGCAGGAACAGCCACACGAGCCAATAGGTTGAGCCAGAGAGCTCGGAGATGCCGTCCTCGCCGATGGCGATGCCCATGCCGATGAAGATGCAGGGCATGAGGATGCACATGGCAACCGTAACGTCCTTCAGCACGTCGAGACCCTTGGGAAGCTTGATCTTGTCGGCGTCCTCCTCGGGGTTGCCCACGGCCTTGGCGAGCAGCACGGCAATGCCGGTGCCGATCTGGAGCTGGTGGCCGAGCGTGTACGCGTCACCGGTAACCTTCTTGGTGTACAGACGCGCAACGGCAGGCGAGAAGGTGTTATAGCAGCCAAGCAGGACGGCGCTGGTCACGATGGTGGGAATGGAGACGATCTCCCAGCCAAAGGCGGCAGAGGTAGCGGCGCACAGGAACGAGGAAAGGATCAGCGCCACGTGCACGGTCAGGTACACGTTCTTGCACTGCTTCCAAGGGAGCACCTTCACAAGCAGCAGGTTAATGACAAAGCCGCCGAGGAAGGCAAGCACCACTGCGGTGGTGTAGTCAGAGAGCATCGTGGCATAGACGGAGAAGTTCTGGGGAACGACGCCCTGGACACCCGTCACCGTATTGAGCTTCTGAATGACCGGGGTGAGCGTACCAGTAAGCAGGCTAGAGCCCGCAGAGAGCATTGACATACCTACGAGCGTCTTGATGACGCCGTCGAGAATCTCGTGCGCCTTCTTGCGCTGGAGCAGCAGGCCCACGAGGGTAACCAGGCTTAGGAAGATCGGCGCCTGGGTGATGGACTGGACGATTGTGGTAACTACGCTTGGCATGGCTTAGCACCCTCCCTGGTTCAGCAGGTCTACGACGGCTCGCTTCTCCTCATCGGTACGAGCGGCCCTGAGCGCCTCGACGCTCTCTTGGTTGGCAAGAAACGCAACGATGCGCTTGAGCTGGCGCATGTGCTCTTGGGTATCCTTGGAAGCGATGACGCAGACGATGTCGACCGGGTCGTTCGCCTCGCTTCCAAAGATGACTGGGGCATCGAGTGTGACCAGAGAGAGCCCCATCTTGAGCACGCTCTCCGACGGCTTGGAGTGAGCAAAGGCCATGCCCGGGGCCAGCACGAAGTACGGACCATACTCATCGAGTACGGCCAGCATCTCGGTGACGTAGTGCTGGGTGATGTTTCCCTTGTCAATGAGCACATCCGCAGCCTTCTGGATAGCATCGCGACAGTCGGTCGCGTGCACCCTGAGGCGCAGGTCTTCGTAGTCGAACTTGTCTACCATGGACACCTCGCATTCGTTGCGTTCTGTGACATGCACGGTCGCGATACCGCGGAGGAAGGGGGTAGGAGAGCCGTGCACGGTTAAGGAAATCGATTGCGTTCTGATAACACTCCGATTGCCCCGTCACCCGCTCGATTCTCGGTGCTCGTGTCTTGCCAGTAGGTCTTTTCCCGTTGCTACCAACTAAGACTTCTCGCCTCGCTCCCGCAGTTCCATGCCCTGCAAGACGAGGCTCCCGAGCTTTGCCCCCGAGATCTCGACTCAATAATCCATCTGCAAGGAATGAAACGGAATAGCAAAGATGTGGCACTTGATTGTGACCAAGCTTGCAGAGTTGAATCAAGAATAAGGACCGATCTCTGTCTACACTTCAGGCACTATTGATTTGGCCACGTCCTCCGGACTGATTGTCGTTACGTGCATGCGCGCCCATGAGTCACGCGAGGACCCGCGACTCGAAGGGTGCCTTTGGCCGTGCGGTCTTTACAGTCCCTACGGTCCGGCCGTACGCGTTTCCCGCGCGCTCCTGCAACCCACGCATTATTCGCTCGTGGCACTATTGATGACAAGCTCCGCACGCCCTACCACCGCAGGAGGACGCATGGCCAGACCCGAGCGAATCAACTACGCGCTTTTCGACTTCGACGGCGTCATCGCCGACACCGAGCCGCTCTACCTCGAGGCAGACCGCAAGGCGCTTCAAGCGCTTGGGTACGACCCCACCGAAGCCGAGCTCCGCTCGTTCATAGGACACCCCTCCGAGCGTATGGCGCCGGCCCTGCTCGCCGAGCATGCCATCTTTGCCACATCGGAGGATTACCTTGCCGTGCGCAACGTCACACGCGACATCTATGGCAATCCCGAACTTAGGCCCACCCCCGGACTGAGGGAACTCTGGCAGACGCTTGCGGGACTCGAGGTCCGCATTGCCGTGGTCTCGAGCACGCGCGTGGCGGATCTTGTGCTTGCGCTCGAGCGTTTTGGCCTGCTTGGCATGGTCGAGGTTATCGTGGGCCGCGAATACGTCACCCGCACCAAGCCCGCACCCGACCCTTATCTGCGCGCGTTGGAATTCCTCACTCCAGACAAGCCTCCCGTCGTGGCAGCAACACACGCCATTGCCATCGAGGACTCCCCCGCTGGCATTGCGTCGGCACGGGCGGCTGGAATCTATGTCATCGGGTTCGCTGGTTCGGATGTGACGCAGGACACAAGCGCCGCAAGCGAGATTTGCGGTTCCTTCGTTGAGCTCGCAACGCAACTTGGTACTGGGCACTTAGTATCGTTGCCAGCCTGACAAAGCCGCACGTTTTTTTCATGGCGAGATGGAGCAGCTGCCACCCCATAGGCACAGATTGTCCGTTGCATGGGCTGTGCCTAAAGGCTCAGCCCATGCTTATTCCGGACGAAACCACAACAACTGGCCAGAAGGGAATGCGGACAAAAACTTGGACCGGCAAGCGCCGGCCCGGGAGGAAGGTCCGCGTGTTCGACGGGGAGGACGTGGAGCTGGCGCTCTACGCGCTGGAGGACGGCATGACGCCGGCCGTGACGGCTTGCCATACTAAACACGGGAGAGCAGCCAACTACACCAGCCCTTTGACCGCCAGGCCAAGCAGCCGAGATGCATGGCGACTCCAGTCGAGCGCTTCCCGGCGATGAACCCTCATTGAGACCCGAAGAAGAGACCGAGGGACGGATGGCCGTCAATGGAGGACTCCCGAAAAGAGGCATCGCAAGAAGCTGCGAGGCCGCCCGGGCTTAAGCCCGAACAACCCCGCACCAACCATATAGATATTTAGGCTAACGCCTGTCGCTTAGGCCACCGCCAGTCGCGCAATCAACTGACGGCAACGCCAAGAAACAGGGAGCTCATTTGCCAACGCCACGCCTGCGCTGCTGCCCGTCAATTAGCCCACGACAGCCATCTTCACGTGCTCGGCGGCCATTCCCAGCAAGGCCTCTTGGCAAGGGCGGCGCGAACCCCAGGCAAGCGCCGCCCACGGAAGACGTCACAAAGGAGAAGGCCGATTTCGCCGGCGAGGCTAACCTCATCTCCACTCGTGGCAAGCGTCGCCCACGTCGGCCCAACAGGCCTCAACGCGCGGCAGCCACCCGACAAGCAGGCCAGACGCAGTGGTTACTTCCCGGCGCGATCGAAGGCGGCGTCAATCTTGCCACGCACGTACTCGGCGGCGAGCTTGGTCTCCTCACGCCACTTTTCGGAGCCCACGTACCAGAACTCGCCCACAAAGCGGCGCACCCCCTGAGCCACGAGCACGTCAAGCGCACCCTCGAAGTCGGTAGTGCCCGTGCCAAACGGGATCTCGCGATAGTGACCTGCAATCGTCTCCTTGCAGTGGGCGGCGATGATGTGGCCCGCACCCTTCTTCATGTCGTCAGCCACGCTCACGCCATACAGGAAGCTCGCGTTGGTGAGGTTGCCCATGTCGGGATAAACCCCCAGGTACGGGCTGTCGATGAGGTCAACGTACTTCATGGCCTTCTCGACCGTATCCATGAACGGCGTCTCCATGGTCTCGAAGCCCAAAAGCACGCCCTCGCGCGCGGCCATTTCCACGGCCTTGGCCAGGTTCTCGGCAAACCAACGGCGTGTATCCTCGGTACCCTCCTCGTAGTACACGTCGTAGCCGGCGAGCTGAATGGTGCGAACCCCCAGGTCACAGGCGAGCTCAATGGCCTTCTGCATAATCTCGAGCGAGCGGGCGCGCACAGCTGGGTCGGTAGCGCCAAACGGATACTTGCGATGGCCAGAGAGGCACATCGAACGCACGGGCACGCCAACCTCGTTCATGGTGCGCACGAGTTCCTGGCGCGCGGCAGGCGTCCACTCGAGGCGGGCCAGGCGAGCGTCGGACTCGTCGACGCTTACCTCAACATAGTCAAAGCCAGACTCGCCGGCAACCTCTAGGCGCTCCTTCCACGTGATGTCGGACGGAACGGCCTTCTCGTACATGCCAAGCAGGTACTTCTCGGACATCAAACTCCCCTTTCTCGCACCGGCGGGCGGCGCAGACCAAACGCAGAAAAGGGGCCGACCGTCCCATGACGACCGGCCCCGAAGAAGTAATATCGCTCAGGCAAGCATGCCTTAGAGGACGCTACGGAACGGCACGTTGGGCTCGTGCTCGAAGCAATCCTCAAAGCCGCGGCGGTACACGTAGTACTTCTTGTTCGCGTCCGTCGGGTAGGTGTAGTGGCCGCCCACCTTCCAGTAGTACGGGTGGAAGTCGTACTCGTAGCGCTCCTTGCGCATGTTGTAGATAGCCTCGATCTCCTCGAGGTTGGCCTCGAAGTTGGTCCAGACGTCCCAGTGGATGGGGATGACGACCTTGCACTTGAGGTCGACGGCCATGCGGATGATGTCGGTGGCCTCCATCTTGTCTTGCATGCCGGAGGGGTTGCAGCCGAAAGAGCCAAAGGCCACGTCAACGCCACCGTAGAGGCGCTCGATGTCCTTGCCGTGCTTGGCGAAGTAAATCGAGTAGTGGGAGTCGCCGGAGTGGTAGATGTTGCCGCCGGGCGTGCGGAACAGGTAGTTGACGGCCTTCTCGTCCATGTCGGACGGGCACTTGCCCCACAGGTCCTCGCGGTCGGGGCCGGTGGAGTCGGTGGTCACGATGCAGGTGCGGTCGAAGGAATCCATGGCGATAATCTCGATATCGCCCACCTTGATGTGGTCGCCCGGCTTCACGACGCGGCAGCGGTCCTCAGGCACGCCCCACTTGAGCCAGAAGTCAACGGACTTCTGCGGGCCGATGAACGGCACGGGGATCTCGTTGCCGTTCTCGTCGGTGGTGGTCATGCCAGACTGGATGACGTGGGCCGCGAACTCCTTGGACATGTGGTCCTGGTGGTAGTGCGTGGCGAGCACCGCGTCAACGTGCTTGATCGCGAACGGATCGAAGACGTAGGGAATGTTGCGCAGATTGGGCTGCATGTTGCGGCAACCGCACATGTTGGCCATCTGGTGGCCGACCTTCATCTTGCCGTCGCCGTGGGTGCGCTTGCCGTTGCCGGTCCACAGGTCAACGGTGATGGCGGTGTTGCCCGGGGTCTTCATGTAGATGCCGGTGCAGCCAAGCCACCACATCTCGACTGTACCGGGGGCAGGCTGGGCCGCCTCCATGTCCTCGTTCAGCCACGTGCCCCACTCCGGGAACGTGTTCATAATCCACTTCTCGCGGGTGACCTCGTCGATTGCAGACATGTTGCCTCCTCAAAGGCTCGATGTGAATAACCTACTCAAGACGTACGAGATGCTGGGACGGCCGACGCACGGAGCGCACGGGTCCAGCAGGTTCAGGAGCTACTCGTTGGTAACCGCGTAGAGGGCAACCTGGTTGGTCTCGCGGTTGGCGGCGATGATCTGGTCAACACCGTTCTCGTCGGTATAGACCCAGCAGTTCGTGGGGCCGAAGTCGTGGTCGATGATCTCCACGTGGTACTCGCCGTCCTCGAACCACACGCGCAGCAGGTCGCGGCCGTCCTTGCGGTTGCCCACCACGGCGCACTTCTCGCCGACGAGTGTGCCCGACCAGATGGCGTGCAGGAACTTGCGCTTCTGCGGATCGGTCCACGCGAGCTCGTAGGTATCGGCGTTCTCAGTCTGGTGCCAGACGGAGAGGGTATCGCCGTGGAACTCCGAGATGGTGAGAATCTCATCGACGCCGTCACCGTCGAAGTCGACCTTGCAGATGTCGCTCGTGGGCTGGACGATGAGGCACTTCACATCCCAGTCGCCGTCGACCGTCGCGGGCGGGGTGTAGCGGAATACGCCGGCCGCAGTGGACACGAGCGCGTAGCTCTTGTCCGGGGCCGTCCAGAAGCCGTGGTTCTGCACCTGGTAGCTCGCAACCTGGGTGAGCTTGACCTGGTTGTCCTCGTTATGCTGTTCGAGCGCGCCGGAGAGCGGAGCCACATAGACAGCACCCGGGGTGAGCCAGTCGTTCTTGATGAGGCGGCAGGCACTCTTGATGGTGCAGGCGATAAGCCACAGCTGGCCATCGGCGCCGTTGAGCAGGCCGAAGCGGTGCACGTAGGGCAGGTCGCAGAGCGTGGACTGGCTCCAGAAGCCCTCGGGGTGATGCGTATAGGAGACGATCTTGGCCTGGTCGGCACCGAAGTTGGGCGAGAAGAACTTGTAGGTGGCAAGCAGCTGGTCATCACGGCCGGGCACCTGCGTCACGGTCATGACGCCGCCCGGGCCCTCGACCACAGTCTCCATCTTGGAGCCGTCGAGACCAAAGCGGACGATCGGGCCCTCCTTCTCGACGCCCACGACGAAGCTCTTGGCGTCGGCGCCGTCGAACATGCCGATGGCATAGCACTTCTCCATGTCCTCGGCGATGACCTTCTTCTCGTACTTCATGCGCAAGTCCCCCTCATGCGAAGAACGTGGTTGCAAGTGCTTGGACTGGCAGCGGGTGCACCCGCCATCTCGGCTGGCCCAGGCACCCATGCGCTCCCGTGCACGCAGGCACCTGCCAGCCAAGAGCCCCGGAGCCCAAACCGCCACCTCGCATGCACGAGGCCCAGCCGGCATCCGGGAAACGAGTCCGCGCGCCCGGCCATGCTCCGGGTGCGCGGCCAAGACGTGCTACTCCTTGAACTTCTCGGCGGCGCCGGTCTCGATGAGCTGCTGCTCCATCTCAGCGTCGGAGAGGACGTTGCGCAGCGCGATGATGGTCACACCCTGCTTGGCGGCGTCGGCGTACATGTCCTTGAAGTTGGCCGGCGAGAAGACGATGTCGTACTGGCGGGCAACGGAGACGCCCTCGGACAGCGCGCAGTGGTGGATGTCGGCAACGCCCATGCCGAGCTTCTTGGTAACGCGCTCGGCGGTCATCTTCATCATCAGGGAGGTGCCGGCGCCGTTAGCACACGCGACGAGAATCTTGGCCTTCATGAGTAGCTCTCCTTTTGTTGAGGCCGCCGGTGATCCCGGCGGCCATTCCCTATGACTTGGAACTCAGGGTGCATCAGGATGTCCGCGCCCGTGGCGGCCGGGAGTGACGCCCCGGCCAGGCACCCAGACTTCGGGCTGGGTGGGCGACCGCGGGGCCGCCCCCGATGCGAGGGCCCACGCCCAGGCAGGTCCTTGGCTTACGCCTCGCCCTGCTCGCGTATCTCCTTGCACTTCTGGTAGTCCTCGACCTCGAGAAAGTAGGTCTTCTTGTGCTTGAGGTACTGCAGCTGCGGGATGGCGACGAGGCCAACGATGCAGAGGGCGAGGCCGGCGTAGGACAGGTACTTCATGAGGCCGGTCATGATCGGCCAGACGACGGCCCAGTCCCACATGCCCAGGTAGCCACCGTAGGCAGCCATGCCAACCCAGCCAGCGATGAGCGCAGAGCCAAAGACCTGGAGCAGGCCGGAGATGAACGGGAGCACGCAGCAGGCACGCAGGCCGCCCTTGTCATTGGCATACACGCCGATAACGGCGTTGTCGAAGAACAGGGGCACGAAGCCGGCCATGACGACGACGGGGCTCTTGAGCAGGATCAGGGCTCCGATGGCGAGGAACTGACCGAGCGCACCGAACAGGAAGCCGATGGTGACGGCGTTGGGAGCACCGAAGCCGAAGGTGACGGCGCAGTCGACGCCGGGGACGGAGCCCTTCAGGAGCTTAGAAGAGATGCCCTGGAAGGAGTTAGTGAGCTCGGTGACGAAGGTGCGGACGCCAAGCTGAAGGATGGACAGATACACGGCGAAGGAGAAGGACGTGGTCAGGATGTACATGAAGAAGTCCTGGCCCTCCTTCATGAACTTGTTCGCAACTAGGAAGTCCTTGCCCAGGATGATGAGAATCACGCCGAAGAAGGCCGTCATGAGGATGGCGGTGGCGACAAGGTTCTCGTTGAAGATCTTCAGGAAGCCCGGGAGCTTGATGTCGTCGATGTTCTTGGACTCCTTCTTGGAGTGCTTGGCCATCCACTCGGCCGCCTTGGAAGCGGTGTAGATGCCGAACATCTGCTGGTGGGCGACGGTGAGGCCGGCGCCGTTGGTAAGGTCTTGGGTGGGGCCGATGCAGAGGTTGGAGCCGACGGCCCAGTACAGGCCGAGGAGCACCGTCATGATGGCGAGAGTCGCCCAGTCCTGGTCCTTAAGCGCGGGGAAGCAGAACAGGATGAGCCAGAAGGCAGTGGAAGCCTGCTGAACTTGGACGTGGCCGGTGGTGAACAGGGCGCGGCACTTCGTCCACTTCTTAGCGGCGACGAGCACGATGTTCAGGATGAACGCGAAGAGCAGCAGGAACATGACGAGCGAGAAGCTCTTGCCCGAGATGAACGCGGGGCCGGCAGCGTCCTCCATGCCAGCCTGAACGGCGTTCTGGCCAAAGTACGGGTCGATGACCATGGCCGAGAGGTTGAAACGGCTCTCGAGGCCCACGAGCACCGGGCGGAACGCGGAGACCAGGCCACCGGAACCGACCGTGAGGATCTGGTATCCGATGGATGCCTTGATGAAGCCGGCTAGGATGTCGTACCAAGGCTTCTTCATGAGCGCGTAGCCGAGCACGACTATGAGGCCGATGAAGTACGCGGGCTGGGTCAGGATGTTGTTGGCAAACCAGGTCCAGATGCCCATCATAATGTCCATTGGCTTCCTCCCTTTCCAATGGTTCTTACATTACCCGGGACGCCGCAGCGCCCCGTCTTCCTCCTTGTGGGGTTTCCGGGGCTAACCCTCGCTGACCAGCTTGTCGATCTCGAGCAGGTCCTCGGGCTTGGTGGCCGCCTTGAGCTTGGCCACGGCTTCCTCGTTCGAGAGCACCTGGACGAGGCGCTGCATGTTGGCGAGGTGGGCGTCCGGGTCGGTGTCGCACAGCGTGAAGAAGACCGTGGCGTCCTTGTCCGGGTCGTTCTCGTCGAAGTGCACGGGCGTGGCGCAGTGCATGAAGCTGATGGCCGTCTTGTGCGTGCCCTTGGCGTTCTCGGTGGAGTGCGGCATCGCGACGCCGGGCATGAGGACAATGTAGGGGCCGTGCTTCTCGACGCAGGCGATGATCTCCTCGGCGTAGATGGGATCGGCGGTGCCGTCGATGGTAAGGGGTTTCACGCCCTCGCGAATGGCCTCCTGCCACGTGAACGGGCCCACGGTGAAGGCGTAGTGACCCTTGTCGTAGATTTCCTTGAGCAGCACAGCCTCTCCTTCCATAGTGCGGCGCAACCCCGTGTGAGCGTAGCTGGGTGAGCGCCTGAACGGCGCATCGCGACACTGGGTCGCTTCGGCACCTGTTATATCGAAACGCTCATTCAAAATGCTCGTTTTTAACGTTCTGTTCCGCGAACGGTCGAGTTTTTGACCTGAACGGCTGTATCGTTCATTTATAACGTTCAAAGTATTCATTCATGACTATACTTGACGCATGGTAGGTATAGACGCCCGCATGCAGGCGTTTTACGGAATGCTCCTGGCCTTTGGCGGCCATTCGCCGTATGCAGGCGTGATTTTGGGGTTCGTTTCGCTCACATCGTCCATATAATCGGTATTGGAACGGTTTGAACGGTTCGAGTCCACATGCGCAACGCTACGCATAGACGCACAGCCCGGAAGGGGAAGCTTGGAATGGGAGAGGCCCAGATGAAGAGGAGCAAGTCTTTCGTCGCCCAGAGGAGGAAGACCATTGCCCAGATCCTCCGCGACCGGAAGCGCGTGAGCGTGGCCGAGCTCTCCGACAGGCTCTCCATCTCCCCGCTTACCGTGCGCCGCGACCTTGACTATCTGGAGGAGCGTGGCGTGCTCACCCGCCGTTACGGTGAGGCGCTGCTGGCTGAGGACAGCCAGGCGGCGCCTTCCGCCTCGCGGCGTGAGCGTGCACACGAGGCCATCGCCCGCGAGGCGGCAAAGCTCGTGCGCGAGCGCGACTCGGTATTCGTGAACACGTCGACCACAGCACTCGGGGTGATTCCCCACATCGACGCCGAGGGAGTCACCGTGATCACCAACAGCGCACGTGCCATGGGCTCGAACATCCCGCCCACCATGACGGTGCTGCTCACGGGCGGTGAGGTACGGGCGCCCAGAAGCGTCATGGGCGGCGAGTTCGCGCTCAACAACATTCGCATGGTGTCGCCGCAGCGCTGCTTTTTGGGGTGCGCGGGCATCACGGCCGACACGGGCATCACGTCGCTCACGCTACAGGAGGCCACGGTCAATTCGCTCATGATCGAGCGCTCAGACCAGCACGTGTTGCTCATGGACTCCAGCAAGTTCGGCGTGGAGGCAGGGTTCCGCTACGCCTCCGCCGCAGATATCGACCTGCTCATCACCGACATGGATGCTCCCGCCGACGCGCTCGACGCCATGCGCCGCGTCGGCGTGGGCGAGATCGTGGTCGTTGACCCGGACGAGTAAGCCCGGGTGATAGGCCGGCACGCTCAGATTTGGGCGGCGCGCCAAGACGCCTGACCAATCTGCACAGCTTCAGCCTGGACTTCTGATGCGGCTAGACCGGCCAGGAGCCCCATCGATCAGATGGTTCATTAACTGTGAACGGTATGATTTCTCCGGCGAACGGTTGATTCATTCTTTTTTGGTAAACACACGCATATCCTCTGCTATTCTGCGCGTCAGCACGGTGTTACTCCCCGGAGGCACTACGTGCGCCATGAGAACACGAGGCTGTGTCAAGCACAGTCACACACACGGAAGCTCTCCGGAGCGTCCGTGCCGTTCGTGAAGCTGATGGTGACGTAGGTATCCGTTGGGAGTTTTTTCATGCGAATCGTCAAGGGCATCAACAACAACGCAGCGCTCGCCGTGGACGAGAACGGCAAGGAGCTCGTGGTCTTTGGCCGCGGCGTTGGTTTTCCCTCCTCCGAGCATGAGCTCAAAGACGCCTCCGTCATCGTGAAGCGCTTCTACGACGTTGACACGAGCCTGCTCACCATGGTCGCGTCGCTCCCCGAGGACGTTCTCGCCCTCTCCTCCGACATCGTCGACGCCGCGCACGCCGAGCTCGGCTGCAAGCTAAACCCCAACCTCACGTTCACCTTGGCCGACCACCTCGCCTTTGCCATCGAACGCACTCGCGAGGGCATTGAGCTCGACAACCCCCTGGCTGCCCAGATTGGGCTCGTCTATCCGCGCGAGACCGCCATCGGCAAGCAGGCCATCGCACTCGTCTGCGCCCGCACGGACGTTGAGCTTCCCGCCGCCGAGGCGCACGCCATGGCACTTCACCTCGTAAATGCCGAGGCAGACGCCAAGGACGGCTCCAGCATGGGACTCGTCATCAAGAGCACCCGCATCATCGAGGACATCATCGGGATCGTGGAGAGCTTTCTTGGCACCACGATCGACCGCGGGTCGTACCCCTACATGCGCTTCACCACGCACCTGCGCTTCCTCATTGGCAGACTTCAGAACCAAGAAGCGCCTGACGCCGACACCGCCGAAAGCGCGAGCGTCCTGTTCGAGCGCATTGCCACCGATTTCCCCAAGGCCGCCGAGTGCGCCAAGGAGATCAACGCTTACCTCATCCGCGAGTTCGATTGGTGCTGCTCCAACGAAGAGTTGCTCTACCTCGTACTTCACACGAACCGATTCATCTCCGGCCAATAGGCCGGCACCGCACGACCCGGCGAGCTCCGGCTTGGCGGCGCAAGGCCCCTCGTACGCGAGGGCTGCACGACCCGGCGCACACCGGGCGCACCACCCAGGCAGAGCTCACGCAAAGCCTGGCGATTCACCCAGAGAGCCCGGCCCGCCCTCTGGCCCAGGGACCATGCGCAGGCCCCGAAGCAGGAAGAACCGCAGCAAGGAAGGAAGAAGATGGACCCCAAGAAGACAGCCCAGGAGATTCTCGACGCCGTGGGCGGCAAGGACAACATCAAGGACGTAAGCCACTGCTTCACCCGCCTGCGCCTCGTGCTCAAGGACAATTCCAAGGCAGACCAGGACGTCGTGAGCCACACCGAGGGCGTCATCCAGGTGGTTGAGGCCGGAGGCCAGTTCCAGGTGGTGCTTGGTGCCAAGGTCACCAAGGTCTATGACGAGTTCCTGCCGCTCGTGGGCATTGCCGGCTCCGGTGAGGTGCCCGCCGACGACGCCCCCACGGTGAGCGACGGCAACGAGAGCCTCGGCAACCGCATCCTGCAGACCGTCTCCAAGATGTTCACGCCGCTCATCCCGGCCATCGCCGCCGGCGGTCTCATCAAGGGCTTGCTCACCGCGGCAAACCTCATCGCCAAGCAGCAGGGCATGGACATCTCCACGTCCGACACCTACGTGCTGCTCTATGCCGCGAGCCAGGTCATCTTCTACTTCATGCCAATCTTCCTCGGCTACACCGCGGCCAAGGCCCTCAAGTGCAACGAGATCATCGCCATGATCCTTGGCGGCTTCCTGTGCTACCCGGCCGTTGACAAGATCATCCAGGACGTGAGCACGGCGACCACCATCTACGGCCTGCCCGTGGTGAAGATGGCGTGGACCATCGGTGAGTCCACCAAGGTGTTCAGCTACACCGAGTCGGTCATCCCCATCCTGCTCACGGTACTCGTGCTCGCCTTCCTCGAGCGCGGCTTCAAGAAGTTCATCCCCGAAATCCTGCAGATCATCCTCGTGCCCGGCCTCTCCCTCATCATCATGCTGCCGCTCACGCTCTGCGCGCTTGGCCCGGTAGGCATCCTCGTGGGCAATGCCATCCAGATGGTCTATAACGCCCTCATCAGCTTCAACGCCATGCTTGGCGGCGCCGTCATCGGCGGCCTCTGGGGTGTCCTCGTCATCTTCGGCGCCCACCGCGCGCTTCTGCCTGTTGGCCTGAATGACGTTGCCACCACCGGCCGCCAGAACCTGCTCGCCTTCGCTGGCGCTGCCAACTTCGCCCAGGGCGGAGCTGCGCTCGGCGTCATGCTGCGTACCAAGAGTGAGGAGCTCAAGGGCGTTGCCGCCTCCTCCGTCATCTCCGCCGTGCTCGTGGGCATCACCGAGCCGGCCATCTACGGCTGCAACCTGCGCCTCAAGAAGCCCATGGTCTGTGCCATCGTCGCCGGTGCCGTGGGCGGCGCCATCATGGGCCTGGGCGGCGTCTACGGTGACGCCTTCGCCAACAACGGTGTGCTCACCATCTTCACCTACGCCGCCTTTGGCATGACCCAGTTCGCCTTCTACCTCGTGGGCTGCGCGGTTGCCTTCTTCGGCGCCGCCGTCGCCACCTACTTCGTGGGCTTCGAGGACATCGACGCCGAGGCCGTGGCCAAGCGCGGTGCCACGGCGCTCATCTAGGAGCATCTTTCGGTTCGGTTGGCACGCCAACCGCGAGCCAAGAACGGACCGCCCTCCGCGCCACTTTCGCATTGCGCTTGGGGCGCGACGCCTTGCACATGCGCGGTCGGCGTCGCACCCACTTTGTCTGTATGAGATGCCCCGTCCGATGGGCACCAATCCGTACCGTCCGGGTAACCACCCAGACAAACGCCCCGTCATGAAAGGCCAGCATATGACCAGCTTCACCGCGTCTGCGGAACAGACCGCCTCCCCCTTCCCCAAAGACTTCCTCTGGGGCGCCTCTTCCTCTGCGTTCCAGGTGGAGGGTGGCTGGGACGAGGGAGGCAAGGGCCTCTCGGTTGCCGACTTCAACTCCTTCAAGCGCTCTGACAAGCAGGCCGACACCAAGGTGGCGAGCGACTTTTTCCACCACTGGCGCGAGGACATCGAGCTCATGGCCACCCTCGGGCTTAAGGCCTACCGCTTCTCGATTGCATGGAGTCGCATCATCCCCGACGGCGACGGCGCCGTGAGCGAGGAAGGGCTCGCCTTCTACGACCAGGTCATCGACTGTCTGCTCTCCCATGGCATCCAGCCGCTCGTAACGCTCTTCCACTTCGACATGCCTTACGCCCTCGTGAAGAAGTACAACGGCTGGGCAGACCGCCGCTGCGCGCTCGCCTACGAGCGCTTTGCCCGCGTATGCTTCGAGCACTTTGGTGACCGCGTGACCACCTGGCAGACCATCAATGAGCAGAACCTCATGATCCGAGTCGACGAGCGCATGAACATATATGTAGAGGACGAGCTCGAGGCCGACCGACTGCGCGCCCAAATGGACTACCACATGTTCCTGGGATCTGCGCTCGCCACGGCCGCCTGCCACGAGCTCGTGCGTGGCGGTAAGTTGGGACCGGCCATCTCCTCGTGCTGCACCTACCCGCTTACGAACAAGCCCGAGGACGTGTGGGCCGCCCGCATGAACGACTACCTCAAGGCGGTCTACAGCCTCGACATGTACTACTGGGGCGAGTACGGCGGACTTTACCGTCGTTACCTCGATGAGCGTGGCATCGCGCCAGTTACCTTCCGCGGTGACGAGGACATCCTGGACCAGGGTCGCTTCGACTACCTCGCCGTGAACTACTACCGCACGCTCTGCGCAAGCGCCCTTCCCGCCGACGCCGAGCACCCGGTCGGCTCGCGCGCGTTCCGCGACAACGAGGTGGACTTCGACCAGTACGGCTGGTGCCGAGACGAGCGCAACCAGAACCTCGTGGCGAGTGAGTACGGCGCCCAGATTGACCCGGTTGGCCTGCGCATTGTGCTCAACGACTACTACAGCCGCTACCACGTGCCGATGATCATCACCGAGAACGGTCTGGGCACGCCCGACGAGCTCACCGCTGACGGCCAGGTGCACGACCCGTACCGCATCGACTACCTGCGTGCCCACATCCAAGCCTGCGCCGAGGCCATTGGCGACGGCGTGGAACTCTTTGGCTACTCGCCATGGTCGTTCACCGACCTCCTGAGCTCGCACCAGGGATTCCGCAAGCGCTACGGCTTCGTCTACATCGACCGCGACGAGTTTGAGCCGCGCGAGCTCAAGCGCATTCCGAAGGACAGCTACCACTGGTACCAGAAGGTCATCGCCACGAACGGTGCGGACCTGGCGTAGGAAGCGCGGGGGCCTCTGGGTTGTTCGGACCACACGATTCCGGGCGCGCGAGGCCCTCTCGATTTTCCGCCAAGCACACGCCGAATGCGGGAATCCTAGCTGTTGCATGAAACATGGTGTCGGTCGGCCCGGTCGGCGCCTCTCGAAAGGAAACACCATGGGACTCCTCTCCAAGCTCTTCAAGTCTGACGATGCCGCCAAGCCGGCCGCACCCGCCAAGCCCGCCCCAGTCACGGTCACCGGCGGCGTCGACTCATTCGCCGCACCCGTCGACGGCAAGGTCATCCCGCTCTCTGAGGTGCCCGACGCGGTCTTCTCCGGCGGCATGCTGGGCCAGGGCTGTGGCATTGAGCCCACGGGGAGCACGGTCTACGCCCCCATCTCTGGCACGATCACGGCGCTCGCCTCCACCATGCACGGCATCGGCATCACGGGCGATTCGGGCATTGAAGCGCTGGTACACGTGGGTGTCGACACCGTGGAGATGGGCGGCGACGGCTTCACCGCCTACGTGAAGCAGAACGACCACGTTGAGGCTGGTCAGCCAATCGTCTCCTTTGACCGCGAGAAGATTGCCGCCGCCGGTCACCCCGACACCGTGATCGTCGTGGTCTCGAACTCCGCTGAGCTCGCCGAGGTCACCGTCTGCGCCGAGGGCACCGTCTCCGCTGGCAAGCCGCTCATCAAGGTGGCTCGATGAGCGCCGCGCCGCTTGCGCCTGAGAACAAGAGAATCGATGCCGTCGGCACTGCGGCATCTTGCGAGGCGTCCCTGACCAGCCAGGTCTCGGGCGCCTCGCCCTTGTCGGACGCGTCTGCATCCGCTGAGCTGCATGCCGCGGCCTCTTCCTTACGGAGGAAAGCCAGCTCCCCCACCACACTTGTCATCGACGTGGGCACCTCGAGCATGCGTGGAATCCTCTTTGACGTCGAAGGGCATGCGCTTGCCCAGCATCAGGTTCGCTACCAGCCGCGATACGGGAAGCCCGGCCAGGTGGAGCAACCCGCAAGCGACTTCTCAGACGCGCTCGTGGCAATTTGCTCGCACGTGGCCATCACGACCAGCGAGGCAGGAGCGCCGATTGACCTCATTGCCATGACCGCCCAACGCTCGAGCGTGATTGCGGTTGATGCCTCCGGTGAGGCCCTTATTGATTTCCTCATGTGGCAGGACACGCGCACAGCCGGCATCTGCGAGCGTCTGGCACCTCATGCCGCACGTATATTCGAGCTCAGCGGCACCCGGGTGAACACCGTGTTCTCCGGCGGAAAAATGGCATGGATTCGCGAGAACCTACCCGAAATCTATGCCCGCACCAAGCGGCTCGCGAACATCCCCGAGTACCTCATGCACCTCATGTGTGGCACTTGGCGAACCGACCACACCTACGGCAGCCGCTCGAACCTCATGAACATCCGCACGCGCGAGTGGGATGAGGAGCTGCTCAAACTCTTTGGCGTAGAGCAGGGAAAGCTGTGCGAACTGGCAGAACCCGGCAGCGTCATAGGACATCTCACGGATTCGTTCGCCGCGGCCACCGGGCTCACGGCGGGAACGCCCGTGGTAAGCGCCGGAGGCGACCAGCAGTGTGGAGCCGTTGGCCAGGGAGTCACGAGCTCCGGTCGGTTCTCGGTAGTGCTGGGCACGGGCGCCTTCCCCGAGACCACCTGCGACGAGGCGCCCGAGGCGCTCCGCGACGACGTGATTGTGAACGCCGCCTGTCTCGCAGGCCGCTACACGCTCGAGGCGAACGTCCCCACCTGTTGCTCGGCATTCGACTGGTTCCGGCGTGAGTTCTACCCTGGCGACATGAGCTTTGCCGAACTCGGCGGGCGGCTTGAGGCGGCGTATGCCGCAGGCGTGCACGCTGTTGTGGAGCCGCACTTCCAGGGACGCGGCACCCCTGTTTGGGACCCATCAGCCCGGGCAGGCTTCTCGAACATCTCGCTCTCCACCACGCGCGACGAGCTCCTGTGCGCCCTTCTGCTCGGCATCTTCCGCGAGGTGAAGCTCAACCTCGACAGCTTTGCGCGCTACGTCGAACTTGCCGACGGCCGCGTCTCGGGAGGCCTCACGCAGACGCATGTGGTGAACCAGATGCTCGCAGACTCCCTCGGCATGCCACTTACCCGTCTCGATGACGCCGAATCAACCGCTCGCGGCGCGCTCATATCCACCCTGGTAGGGCAGGGCATTTACAACTCTGCCGACGATGCCTTTGACGCCACCTGCGGAGATGGTGCCAGCGAGACGTTCACGCCTGAACGCTAGCTACCGCGTACTCGCACGCCGATGCACAGCACTCACCCACCAGCACGCAGCGCTCGAAATAACGCCGAGAAGCCGCAGACCACGCATCACCGGCAGCTGCACATCGAGCCCCTCAATCGTTAATTGCGTATTACGAATGCTCACCAGGCCAAAATAGGGGCTGACAAGAGCCCAATATAACTTGGGGGGCATTCTCAAATCTGGTGCACCACGCAGCCAGCCCGAAGGCCACGCGCCGCATCGCGGCCCGCCTTCCGGAGCATGCCGCCGGACGTCGACCCCCGGCAACAACGCCATCCGCCTCCAAGCCACGCATCTTGGCTACTTTCGCAACTATTGCCGAGCTTCAAACGGCAAACTCGCCAAGGCCAAGGCGTACGGGTTCTCTGACATCGAGGTCGACCACGTCTGCCGCTTCGTGTAATGGCATTGAACGGCGCTCGGATACGAACGGCAGCGCAAGACAACGCAACGCAAAAGGCCCCGGGGCACACGCCTCGGGGCCTTGGACGCTCTATGGGCTAGCAGGCTCGTCTACGAGAGGTTCGCCGGTGGCACCACTCGTTCGAAAACGCCGACAACTACAAGATCCGCTCGCTTGCAGGCGCTACCTACTCGTTGTCGCCAGCCGTCATCTGCGTGGCCGAGAGCTCGCC
>OIXX01000323.1_pt1 | contig 32589 bp, 37 predicted proteins | sample 1588161 | NCBI WGS metagenome assembly OIXX01 (sample SAMN03283274) | human gut metagenome | biome: human-associated habitat; material: feces | host: Homo sapiens | place: Peru | collected 2012
CACCCAACGCACGAACAAAGACAGTGGGTGGTCTTGCAATTTTTAGAGGAAATATAAATAAAAATAAAGGAATATATGCGGTGGCAGCAAAATTGGTTCATCGGATGTCCATAAGCAGTCCTGCGGAATATGTTCGCTTGATGAATATGCCCGCCAGGTCGCATACGGTTCTCTCCTCCAGCTCCGCATTTGATGTCTTACCCTTGTCTGGTACACCAGAAGCGCGTTTCCTGTACCGCAGTTTCGATCCAGAACGTCCTATTGGCTCCTTGGACTTCCAGGTGTGAGAAACCTTGCGCACCTAAAACCGTATCCTCTTGATAGAGATTGAGTTGGCAGTTCAGGTGCGATCAGATTCGCTCACCTGGAAGTCGATGCCTTTCACACTGTCGGCGTAGCCTCTTATTCCCTGGGCTCATTACGAGATTCCCTGCAGATCCAGTTTGTAGATGACATCCTTGTCAATATGCACGTTTTTGAGAAACATCAGCATATACACCTTTCACGGAAACGTTGTCGTTGCAGAAGACCATATCGCTTTCTATCCTGTTGTCAATCTTTCGCTTAATCGTACCGTTGTCCGCTTTTCCAAGGTGGTTAAGCGCATTTTTGTCCGATTATTCCATTTCTCTTGCCCCAAAGCTGTAGATCTCACTGAATATCCATCAGCAACCCGTGCGGAAGGGATTTGAGTTCTTCGTAGGGGATGACGGCATTGAACTGACCGTCGGCGTAGCAGCCGATTTGCGGGGCGTGATAATAGACAATCAGGCCGTTCTTGGTCAGGGCAGCTCCGCTACAATCCAGCAACCATTCAGGATGTTCTTGAAACCTGTCTGGGTATAAGTCACCCCAACGGTCGTGGTGATTCCACAGATATTTTGCGATAAGACCGACCAACGCCGCCTCGTCCCGCTTATCGATGAAATCGAACAGGGTATATTCCTTGCCCGTGGCAGAGTTTATCGTAAACCAAGATTCTGTCATGCTGAGATGGAAGCCAGAGTCAATCCAAGACGAATAGAAGAAGGTGTAGAGATCCCCGGAATGCCACACATCGGCTACCAATGCACCTTCCTGTTCATTGGGAACCCAATCTTCCACAGTTAATTCATTTTCAATTCGTCGGTAAGAAGCAATTTTGTTATCCATGACAAAATCTGCAATCTCACCAGAAGACTTGAACTTCTTGTCGGACGGAATGGTGACACCATATCTCTTGGCTATCATATTCGCAGCCCAACTCAGCAGAGTGTCCTTTTTAGGGCTTTTGACCGCAAGGATGTCCCTCGAAAAATTTCGGGCTTTGGGAAGACGTGTCGTGAAAGTCCTGTATTTCATCCCTTTAAGCGGAGGCAAATCCGGCGCAATGTCTTTATGCCTGTCTTCCCAACAATCAATTCTTCCAAACAAATCATTATACTTGAACCCCAGTTCCCCGACACGACTTAGCAGCCTCGGCCTCTCGACCATTCTCTTTGGCGGCTTCCGCGGAACCGTGTCGCACACAACCTTTGCCTTTTCTTCCGTTGAACTAAACTGATGTTGAATCACCCTTTCGCACATCTTGGTGGTAGTCACGTCAAAATCAAAATCATTATATATAGGAGCGGCAATTCGGATTATAGCTCCATTTCTAATTGAATCCAAGTACTCTTTAAAGCCCTCTGATCCACATGCGTGCTTGTCTGTAAGTATGGCAAAAGCAAAATTCCCATTCTTTATTAAAGCCCCATTTTTGAGCATCTCGACTGAAACAGGAACCGCTCCATCGTTCTTTGTTAAAAAGAATTGTCGTTCATTTAAAACTATCATCAACATCCCTGATTCTGAGAGAACAATGGATTTGTCTCCGGCATCATAGATGAAACTCCATTCAGATGGAATTCTTTTCGATTCATCACCTGAAAGATATTTTTTATACCATTGTGCGTTAACGTTAAAACTGACACAACAACAAATTAAAAGGAATATAATCTTTTTCATTGTATGAATATAGTTTGTGCCGTAAAAGCCCTTTTTGTGTACCAAATACCATTCGAATGTGTCAATGCTTTTATCATCAGTCTCCCGCCGATGTGGGTGATTGCTCCGAAACTTCGTGGACTGCAAGCGTTCCTTTTACCGGGCGACTGGAACTTTCTGGAGAGCGTACATCTCCTATGAAGTTCGATTGCCTTGCCGGCTATGAATCGCATAATGCGGGCCCAGTGTCTCCTCCGGAGCACTCGGAGCGGATTTCCTTGCGGATGCTTTCTATGAAAGCATTGTGTTTGGCGCGGTATTTCTCTACCAAAGATTTGAACTCGGGAACATTCCTGACCGCGTCAAGATATCCATTATTATCTATTAGGTTAAAATATACTAACCCGTGCTTGAATGCAGCTTCCATCGCTATGACAGCGTCTTCAGGCCGGTTTAATAAAGAATAAAGACAAGCCCTGCTGAAATCGACCTCTTTGCTGTCAGGAAACCTTGTGTCCAGCGCTTTCTGCCAGTCCAGCGCCTCCTCGTTTCTCCCGAGGAAATATAATGCGAACTGTCTGTCGTTACCCTCAGTCAAAACTGTGTCTTTTTCGACCACGGCGCTGAAATCAGCGTCGGCAAGATCCTTGTGCCCCTGCTCCAAGTAGATCCTGCCACGGCAAAGATATGCCGATGGGGTGTCTTGACATACTACCTGATTGTAAAGATCCATAGCCTTGGAATAATCTCCAAGATGCTCATGGCACACGCCTGCCCTTATGAAGATGCTGGGCTCTGCTGTATAGCCGGCATCGATTGCTTTGGAATATTCAGAAGCCGCAGCCGCATAGTGGCCTGCAAGCTGGTGGCACAGCCCCAAGACGCAATGGTAGTATCCGGGATCATTCTGAATCACCGAGTCATCAGCTTCCTCCAGTTCGGCCACGGCATCCTCAGGCATTCCAAGCTTGTAATAATACCCGCCTATATATTCAGCCAACGCCCCGGTTCCGTTCAGCATCCATTTCATCTTCAGAGTCTCTTTAAGCGCCATCCTGTAATTCTCGGTTTGGCTATAGAAGAGCGAGAGTATTGCCCGCCATAGAATGATATTCTTAGGATCCCCCGAAATTTTGCCTCGAAGTATCGCTTCTGAATATTCCACATCCGTTGTCAGCACATCCATAACTACAGCCAGGCTGTCTTCCCCTCCGGCCGCGATGTAACGTATCCCCTCATCCACGGCCTTTTTGAACTCACCACTCCTTCGTAACTCCTTGCAAGATCGGAGGATGTCATTATGGTCGGGAGTCTTTTGAGCCCCTTGTTCCATTCCTGTGATTTGCTTTTCCTGTGCCATCGCCATCCAGCCGTTCACATCCGCCCCGGCAACCGTCAGCGCCACAATCAAAATTCTGATGATTCCTTTCATATTCGTTTTTTGTTTTTGTCCTTTGTCCATTAATGTCCCTTTCTCCAAAAGGTAAACTCGGCTGCAATTCTGATTATCATTCCCCTTAATCCCGATAGCGCAAAGTTCCTTAATTCCGGATACCCCTCAAAATCAGTTTTACAAACCCCAACAATGCTGTATGAAATGACAGTGAATCTCATTTCGTACAGAATACGTTGATTTTGTACAGAAACCCTTGTTGGAAACTGCTCGCCTCACTGTTATGTTGTTCTCCAATCACGTCCGCGTTTCCGGTACCAAATGCCATCCGAAGGCTCTTTGGTACACCAGCCCGCCTTTCTGTGTATCGAACCGCATTGATTGTTGTGCATTGCCGGACGCGGAACTTTTGCCATCGGATAATCCAGTGCGGATTTTCTCCCTTTTACAAACCACGGACACATCACACTGCCGTACACACCTCTATAGCCCAACCTGCCGTGCCCGACCCCATTTCCAGATGCGGTGTCGGATACACGAATATGCCCTACACGCGCCTCTGCCGCCATATCATGTGCCCGTGGTTTGTAAAATTATTGAGAGCATCCATCATATTATCCTGATGTTTCCTATGACACGACCTTTTTTGACCCCGTCATATTCAAAGACTGCCCTTGGTTTGTCAGAGTCATCTCGCTTTTCTTGTTTTCAAGTTCGTTGTAAGTGTCGAATAAGCGAGCATAAGACTCATCGATTATGCTTAAATACTGGCATAGAAAGTCTTTCAGATGTTCATAATTATCTTCGAAGGAGGTGATCTGAAAGGAGATTCCATCCTCATCCTCGCCAGTGAGCAGCACTTTAGCCATAATGATCTCATCAGAAACCTTGTGTGCCGCCTGACGTAATAGCTCCATATTCCATTCATTCTTGTCCAAGTCGTAATGCCTCATAATTATGAACATCGGCAGCCTCTCGGTGACAATTCCGTACGTATCTCCCTGCTTCTTGAAGAAAAGCCAATTGTCCTCGGCCTCCGCTACAAACCCATTGTACCGTATCGCCTCCATAATCAGATCCCTGTCCAATCTACGGCTGTCATATTCACAGGCCGCCGCACTTACAATACCTGCTTGTGCAGCGTCTTTTTTCAATTTCTCGTTGTCGTATTTCAGATTCTCGCATTTCTCATTCTCTTTCATATAAAGCAGAATGAACACGATAGCGATGATCGCCACTATGCCAAACGTGATTGCCATATACTAACGCCTTTATATTCATTATCCTTATCACTCATTAATGTCCCATCTCGCATAATGTAACCGCACTTCCGTAGAATTCATTTCTTTGCCCCTCAAGACCGCTTGCAAACCACGTCCACATCACCCTGCCATAGACACCTCTGTAACCCATCCTGCCGTGCCCGACCCCCTTTTCATAAGTGAGGGTCAGCCACACCGACATGCCCTGTACGCACCTCTGTTGCCGTATCTTGTGTCCGTGGTTTGTAAACAGGAAGAGACCACCGTGCTTAGCCTCCGATGAGCCCGGTGCACATACTGAACAGAAAACCGACAGCAAAAGCGATGGTCCCGATCTTGCCGCACTTCTTCGCGACTGCGCGATCTTCCTCCCAAAGCCAGTAGCCCCATCCTAAAGCTGGAATCAAGGCTGAGAAAATGTACTTTAAATTTGGCGACATAATTTGATGTTGATTAGTCTGTTTTATCTTATCATTGCTAGAGTGCCGAGAGCAGTTGAGCCAAAAAGTTGATCGCAAAGATGATCACGACAGCCAAGACCCAACCGCTGTTATCTTTCTTTGTTTCAACCGTAGGTTTGTTATCGGCATCTCTTTTTCTCCGGCCATTCCCTAAGTCCTCGAACTCTCCGGTTTTCTCGTTGTATCGATATGCCATAAATCATCAGAGCTCAGGTTCAATGCCTTCCAAGCCTTCAATCCTATCTTCTCCGGCTTCAATATTAATCCTTTCTCCACATAACGGACAATTCGGATCTTTCTCCACACGTACTCCGTACCATTTGAGGATTGTCGGCCCTTGACCGGCAGCCTGAAACGGCTTCCAATTCGCATAGTGTCTGTCACGGCGATTGGCCCAAATGTAATAGTCGTAGGTCAGCTCGTCTTCAAGCGAGGATATTCCCGAATCCTTCCCTTTGGAGAGTTCGACAAGGACCAGTTTAACCATCAGATTGCAGATCGGAAGAATGTCTGAGGACAACCCTACCTGAACCATAGCCTCAGCATCCTCCTGAGAGACGTATGCCGGAATCCTCCCTTCACGCCTCGCGGCTTGCAGGTCGCTTATCTCCTCTTCGTTTGAGAATCCCTTTCCGATCAGGCAACTGTAGCACGGACCTCCCGGACGGTAGCGGAACACGTCTCCGCCTTCAGCACGTGTTATGGCACGTCCGAATATCCCTACTTTGCCTTCCTCTTTCAATATTCCGGACAGCACAAACCTGCTTCTGTTGTTATCGGTGGCACATACGACAATATCCGCTTTGCGAACTTCTTTGCCTAACAATACGAGGTCGTCATTCAAGTCGATAGAGTATTTATCGACTGCCGCATACGGATTCTTTCCTTTGATGGCATCCTCGACCACGTCCGTCTTCAACCGCCCGATATCGTTGACTGTCGCGATGTGCCTTGCCAGATTGTGAAGCTCAACCCGGTCAAAGTCCATAAGGGAGAAACTTCCGACTCCAGCCTTTGCCAGTTCCACTGCGATATGGCTGCCGAAACTCCCTAGACCCACAATTAGGACTTTTTTTTCTCTCAATATGTCAACCTCAAGGATCCCTTTGCTTCTTGAATATAATTCCTCACGTGACGGAATGAATTCAGAAGGAATAGGTTCGAGATTTCCATCCTCTTCCCTTTTGTAAACATCGGCGCTGCCTCCTTTTACTGTTACCACATATTTTGAATATTCAGGAATATCCTCTCCATGCCTCACAAAATAGGCTTTGCACTCTTTCCCGAACGAATGCCTCAGGGGCGTTGTTCTGATATGAACAACATTCTCTCCTTCCCATTCGTAAGCTCGTCCTTCCACGATAGCCGGTCCGTCTTTCAATGCTTCAATATCTTGCGCATCCAGAATGACTCTGAAGGAAGGGGAGTCCGCTGCCATTTCAGCAGCGAAACCTCCCTCTGTCATCTCGGTCACAATCTCACCTGAACCGTGTGAAGTTCCTCGTGTGCAGGCTTCGAAATCGCCTGTTTCGGGATTGAATACCAACTCTTTGATCGAGTTGCCGTAATTGATGTCGCGGACATCCGCCGCAAGATCAGAAAGTCCTTGTTTTGAAATCATATTATATGTTGGTTTGAATTGTTACTTATAGCTGATGGTTAAGATAGAACTCTATCGGCATTCCTGTCAAGAGATGCTGCTCGTACATATTCAGCCACAGGCAGCATTTCACGTACACCTTGAAAAGAGAAACGTAAGGTGTCCAGGCAGTCTGTCCGTAGTGGCAGATCCGTGTCCAGCCGTGTTCGCTGCACAGGGTGTGCATTGAACCGCTTGCACCGCTCATGTCATTACAGGATTTGTCCTTGAGCATCTTTGTGACAAACACTTTCGGGGAGGATTCGGGAAACCCTCTCAGGTCAAAGTGCAGAGTGTAGATGTGTCCATTGTTTGTTCGTGCCGCTATTCTTAAGTACGGAGAGGATGTGCCTATGCCAATAAAGCGGTAGGCGCTTGACGGGACTTTCGATGCCAGTACCTGATTCTCCGCCAGAAATCTTTCTTTGTTCATATTCATTGCTATTGATTGAGTATAGGGTCTTTATGGCGTGCTTGGACTGTCAGCGGCTTACTGATAAGTCTGCCCAGATCATTGTCGATGACATGCCTGAGAGGACTGTCTGCCATCACGTAGTCCCACGCTATGCTTCGGAATTCAGATGAATCGCAGAGGAAGGCGTTCAGTGAAGACGAAAAGTTGTCGCAGTTCCCGATGCAGAGGAGGAACTCCCCGAGGTCGCGCCGTTTGATCACACTTGTCATATTGTCCGAGTCGTGTCCGCTTGGTTTCGCCAGCCCGAGCTGATGATGCGAGTGCCACTCTCCGATGTGGTGCAGCCCATAGCGATTCCGAAGAATATTCCCGACTTTCACCAGATAGTCAACATCCTGATTGAAGAATGTCACCTGATGATTCGCCCGTGGTCCCGGTCCGATGGCATAGAGAATCACCGGAGTCCCGTTCTCCGTCCAGTACCCAAACAACTGCCCTCCGGTCTCAATGTTCTTCCGGTCAAGGATGCACCGAGAGATGAAGTCCATCTCACCTTTGAATATCACCGCCTTGCGGGCCGTCGTGGTGGATTTGGATGTGGCTCCTCTGGCAAGGATGGCCTCCTTGCCCGCCTTGACGTATATTCTTGCCACGTCAGCCCAGATCGAATGAATCCTCCTGAGCCGCTTCTCGTTTATTTTATGATTCCTTTGCATATCCTTACATTAGTGTTTTTGCTTCTTACACCCATTAATGTCGGTTTCTGCGGAAAGTAACCGGTCAACATCTCTATTTTTCGAATAATTTGCCGACAGCCTTGATGATAGTTCTTCCGATCTTCCTCTCCGCTCCCGACTTGGTCAAGGGAACTCCAGTTTTCTTGGCGACACTCCTCTTCAGTACATCCACCCCAATCGCCCTTCTTGGCGAGAACGATGTTCCTGGTAAGCCGAATATCTTCATAATTTTCGTTTGTTTTATTTCAAGACAAAGATATGGGGGTATGGCGAAGCCAATGTTCGCTATGTCTTCTTTTTGCAAACCTCGGTGCTTGTCTCTATATGAATCGGCGACGTTATGTTATGCCTGAAGAAGACCGGCCCCGGCCGCACTCGATGAAACACTACCCCGAAGAATTGAGGTGAATGGTTTTCTGAATAAAGATGACCATCCTCTTGTTCTCTGAATAAGCAGGAGGACTATTATAGTATTAGGTTTAAGTTGAGGTTCAATATCTCCAAAATAGTTCGCTGGAGGGTATGCAAAGAGTCAATCGCTTTTTGTCTAAATTATAGAGGTGTAAGTTTCGAGCATATCTTCTACTTGTGTGATAATTTCTTTACGGAGGTCTTGGGGAGTAAGAACAATAAGCTCTTTGCCGAACGATGATAATTCACGGATGAGTTCGTAGTTACGAATGCAGTCAATGCTGAAGAATGAGCCACCGGAAAGGGTCGGATAGTCATTATGTAATCTATCTTGATCTTGAAGGGCAAGGTTTTTCTGCGACTCATGGAGCGGCTTAGTTTTGACGTAACCGAGAGACTTGTCTGAAACCCAGAAAGTAATGGTCTCGACCGGACAGCCTTCGTGGAAAGTGACACCAATGATGTCCTCAAATCGTTCAACAAGTTCATCTGGACAGTCCTTGTATTCCATTGAGGGCATAGGTTCGATGCTGTTTATGCGATCAAGCGCGAAATTAAGAATCTTACCAGTATCGAAAGCGGAGCAGAAAAGGTACCATCTGCGGTTATATTCCTTAAGCAGGTATGGATGGACAAACACAGATCGTTCTATTGTAGGACCTGTAAATATATGATATTTAAGTCGAATGACTTGATGATGTACAATGGTACTATAGATAGAACCGAATATGTTTGTGTCCCGTAGCGGGTTTTCTGAAAGACAAATAATCTTGCGGTGATCATGTATGTCCAAACCCTTTGCCAATGCGTTCAATTGTGCAAACTCCGGCAGTCCGTCGAATTGTCCAAGCATGTTCAAAACGTGATCCAGAAGGTATTTTTCGTCATCGGACATCTCTTTTTTGAATATAGAATATCCAGAGTTTGCGTACCGCACACACTGCTTGTCGGCTACTTTGGAACCTCCGTCCAGATTTGTTGCCGAGAACCTTTCTAGTTCTGCCTCAAATGGTCCAAATTCGATAAAATTGATGTCTTTCTGTGTCTGCCTCAAAGAAATGTCAAAGTTTGCGTCAGAATATTCCCGCAGCCTTTCCGTACAGATCCTATTGAGATCCTTGACTGAATAGTTGTGGTTCCGGTCTGACAACAGTTCGTCCAATACCTTTATCCTCGCTAATGCATTTTTGTTTGTTGGCATATCCTTTTACTTTTTCGGTTCAAATAATATTGACAAAGTTACTTAATTTTCACTATGTGTGAAACTTGGAAAGAAAGGTCTGTAGTATCATATCGTTGTTAATGATAGGGACTACCGTGTTCCTTATTTGAATTTTGGAGCCAGATGGTATTGGTTATTGATGCATTGCGGGCACAGCAATGGCAGTGGAAGGTTCTGTTATTATTGGACTCTCATCATAAATGCTCTCATTTCATTATCCATCTGTTAATTGTTCCCCTTGTCAGCTATCTCGTCTCGAAGTTGGGTCATCAAGGTTCTGATAAATTCCTTAAATGACGTTCCATTAACGAAGACCTTTTTGGGAATATAGCTACTCAGATCTCCTCTAATTTTTATATTAGAATCATCTTCAATATTGTTGAATGCGTCTTCCTCTTTGATAATTGGGCTTAAGGCAGGGGAGAGGATCTCACCAATGTTGGTATGTATATAGGTATGTGCGATAATATCATCGTGGGCTGCAATTACCTCATCTTTCGAGGCACTCATAGGAACCTTTGCTCCAGTGTCAGCAGTGCAGTCTACGCAACATAGTGCATACCTTCCTTTTTTACGAACAGCTTGCTTCATTTGCTGAGATGACATGTGGGCTGGATCAGAGAAGTTCCACTTTGTTTTACACTCAAGGAAGTAGAGCGGTCTCCCCATATAGCTGATGACCATATCCTGACCATTTTGTACATCGGATGTGCTGTAGTTGCATGAGAGTTCGTTACTGACCGCTCTGCGCAGTTCATCTTCAATGACCTTGCCGATGGTATACTTGAAGTAGAACTGTCGTTCAGTTTCCTGACGTTCCTCATTCAACTTTTTCGCGATGGCGAGGATGTTTGACAGATCTTCTGCATTGGCTATGTCGGCGATTGCCTGAATAGAGTCTACACTCTTGATCTTCTCAGAGATGTCAGCAAGTGCTTTGAGCTTGTCAGTATCCTCCTCCTGCATAAACTTGAAGATACTATCTTTCTTGTCACCGTCGTCAATGACGGACATGGTCACAGTAGCCTTATCTTTCTCAAGGGTAGTGAAGAGTGATGCCCACTGACGGCCTTCCTCTGAGTCATCCATTCTGCGGATGATCTCAAGGACCTCTGATCGATGTGAGTATGCTGATATGTCAGGATATGATTTCTCTTCATCATCTCTCTTTGCAGAAATCTTCTCAAAGACCTTTGCGGAAAGTTCAGCTCCATTGCATTCTCCATCTCCTTCGAAGCAGTGCTCGTATTTGTTGTCAAGGAGCTCATCCTTTATGGATTTGGAGTTTCCTTCAAGTACGATGATGTCATAGATCTCCTTGAGTCTCTCTGGTATTTCACTCTCCTCCCTGAGCTGTTCAGCGTAACGATAGTTGCCATTTTGGTCCTGGTAGAGTTTGTAGTCCCTTAGCATGCTACGGAAGTCGTTGTATGTGTAGACAGCCTCGATGGTTCTTTGTGCCCATACTGCTTTTTCCCCATCATCCGGATTCAATGTGAATCTGTACATTGCGTCACCGATAAGAGTTCTGAGTGCTGAGCGTACCTCAAACTCGTTGAGAGAGTCGGTCACCTTTTCGGTAAAGCCGTGATATTCCTTGACTAGGTCGAGTATATTCGCCTCATTTGAGCGACTTTCTGGCTTGATAATCATTGACGCAAACCTAATCATTGCATCGACCTTTTCCTTGGAGACAATCGCATATTCGGGGTGGGACACACTGTCTGAATACGACCGTAAGATCGTATAACGTCTGAGCTTGTCCCTATAACCCTTCTGCCCTTCCTGTATCTTGGATATAGCGTCAGAAAATTTCACTTTAAGCTCCTCATCAGAGAAAACGGCGAACTGGGTCAGTCCGGCAAAGTCCGGATCCACAAACTTTGCGAAGTCCTCAGGAACAAGGACGGCCATCACCTTCCTTGTTGTCTTGTTGAATGTGCTTGGACATACAAGGTCCGCCTTCTTTTTGAGGATGCCGGACTCGTTGGGCACGATGGCATAGTTCTCAAAGAATGAAAATTGCTTGGTGCTGGCCAAAAACTTGTTGAACTCCAATAAATTCTCCCTGCCGAGTGTAGTGATGTCATTCTTTTCCTTTATGAGGTTGATGACATCCTGCACAGTGAAGACATGCTTATTCTCAACGTCACCATCATACCATTCCATGATGCGGTCACTCCAGAAGAGGAGTTCTTCCTTGGCTGGAAGCCTATCAGCATACTTAGTCATGAGCATGCGATATACCGCATCAAGGAATGAAGGATTCCTATAGCCCTCGTCGATCATTTCCCGGGACAGGCCGAAGATGCTAGAAGGCTTGACATATTTTCCTTCTTCGGATGAAGAGCGAACGAGGTTGTAATCATTCATCTTGTCCACCCAGAAGTGCTTCTTCTCTTTGAGGTAGTCGGATAGTTTGGGGTTACCAACGTCTTTGTTAATGTTCACGAAGGTGAACATCTTCCTGTCAGTAAACTGATCAAGATGTGTCTCGATGAAAGAGAAGATCATATTCTCACCGAGTTTAATTATCTCGCGGTTCTGATCTGCCTGAGTGTCATTGTTCTGACCGTTACCTACAAAACGGAGGCTACTTCTGCTCTCGTCTGCACAAGTGAATGCTGGGGAGTGGAAGAGGAAGTTTACACCCCAATTCTCCGTGCCGAGCAATGGAAGATAGATAAAGAAGTTCGGTATGTTAGGGTGGAATCGGAATAAATGTATCCTCTCCACTTCGACAGTCTCTTTCATGAGAGGGAGGATGACTGTGACCATGTTTGATCCAGTTCGTTCCTCTTTCTGGGTGCTCTCCAGCATATAGATCTGGTAGTCGTACTCGCGTGGCAGAAGCTTTCCTTCATCGTAGTTGCGGCTGATATGTGTCTCTACCATTGAGAAGGTGTAGAGATCGTTCTCCTCAATGACCCTTATGGGTTGACGGATGAATGAAGATTCTTTGCCGGTGGTCTCATCCCTGTAGCAGATGCTGTTGATAAGCCCATTTAGGGCAAGCACATGTGGAGTGAGATTCTGTGCTTGTTCGAATGCCTCTCTTGCACGTTCGCGCTCGATGTCGTGTTCCTGACGATAGCGGAAGGTTGTGAACTCTCTAGGCGCATTTTTGAGGTGCTTTACGTTTTCAGGGTTCGTGCACATATGCTTAATGTTGGACTGTTGGACTTTGAGGTTGTCAATCATGCTCTTCTTGTCTCTTGGAGAGCGATCGAATGAGAGCCCGTCGAAGTCGAAATATTTCGTCCTGTTGCAGAGCTCAAGTGAGCCTTTAAGGTTGAACTTCAGACCGAACTTATGGGTGGTAAGGAAGCCTGTTCCGTACTGGCCCACTTGAGCAATGTCATCGCGGACTTTTGAACTGGTTTGGATATTCAGCGCATTAAGCGATGTGGCAGTGAACGGAAGTCCATTGTGCCTGAATACGAACTCATTGTTATTGAGTGAGAACTCAATGTTTACTCCTGCCTTCTTGGATATGTCGCGAGCGTTCTGAACCATCTCCCAGATTGCTCTGGCAGATTTGGCATTTTCCATACTCTCTATACGGGTGATGATGTCCGATGCTGGCTTCCCCCACAATGCCTCGTCGGAGGCCTGATTCATCTCATTGTCGATCTGATTGATAATGCTTTTCCGTTCCTCTGTGTTCAGGTAGTATGGTTCTCCGTTCAAATTTCTTTCCATTTCAAGAAAACTGTATCAGATTAGATTTTCTATCCCCATAAATTTCTGTTGTGTGATTGGCGATCTCTTCATAAAATTCGAGTAATTCTCGTATATTATTGTCATAGGTCTTCTTTAAGGAATCGACCTTAACCTCAACATTCGATTTCTTTCCATCAAGTATAAAACCATTGCCAGAGTTAATAGTATAGTAATTTGTAATGGCATATCTGTCATGTGTACGATAAGATAGCACTATTGTCACCTTGCAGTTGCCCCTTGATAAACCAGAAGCATTGCATAATTTGGCCTTGATGTTATTAACTTCTTCTTGTAAGTTGACCGAGGCGGGCACTTGCCCATTTTTTGCGACAAGCACAACATTTAACATTGTGCCGGCATTGGATGCCAAAGCTGACAGAATATCATATTCGTCACCATAAGTGTTTTTATTTGAGAAATAATACCCATCGTCCAAGATGATATCTGTTATGGGAAGCTTAGGACAATAATCTCTCCAAGAGGAAAGATTATGCTTAAGTTTTCCCGGATAATCTAATAGATTCTCCAAACAATCGATAAACTTCTTCTCTTCACCTATGTTGAATAATAGAACGGGACGTTTTTGTTGAATATATTCTGCTTTTTCGGGTGGAATATTCAAAAGATAAACAGATGTCAACTGTTCTTTGTTTGCGGTATTGAATGCATTCCCTTTGATTGGTCTCGTGGGAAATACAATACTGTCTGGACAGAAATAATTCTGAGTCTGAACACCATCAGAGCCAATCGCCAAGAACCATTCTTTAACGTTCTCTTCATTCTTGAATTCTTCCTTGGAAAAATTATACTGTATGTCCAAATAGCGTTTGGCATATCTAACAAAAGAGTAAAATTCTTCTGGATTACAGGATTTGCTTCGGATAATCGCTTTTACATTATCAATGTCAAAGTATGCTTTCATGGCTATAGAATTTCAAACAACAGATTTGTTGATTCATCGAAGAACCCAGGCCCGAACTGATTAGTAAACTTTCCATCTACACGATAGACCATCTCATAACAAGGCTTGTTCTTACCTTGATTATCAAAATAATATACGGAAAAAGGATTCTTCAATAGCAGCTCATTTTCATTTGCAAAATTCATCTTATTAACCATAACTTGTGATTTCCTAAGCATATATTCACTATGGGTTTCGATGATAAACTCTATCCCATAACTCTTGTATGCATCAAAGAAAATTTCCGCGAGTTTAGACTGCCATGATGGATGTAGACTGACTTCTGGCTCTTCAAAGCACAATGTACAACGTTCTTTGTCATTACCTCTAATAGCCTGTCTTATTATTTGAACTTCTATGTTCAGCAAAATAGAAAGCAATTGAGTGATGCCATGCCCCATATCAGCTGAAGATATGGCTTTTTTTCTGGCTGATCTTATAAATAACCTATAAGAAGTAGAATCATCACTCATTTTGATGGAAGCAGAACTACCTATGCCGAGGAGTTTGATCCACTTGTTCATAAAGCTTCCGCACTTGTACGCCTCATAGCTCAATCTTAAGCGTTCGCTCTCTATAATATATTCAGTAAGAATACTACTTAATGTATTATTTGATTCGTATTTAGAATAACTTCTTTGGATTGGACATAGAAAACTTTCTATATGTTTAACGCAGCTAAATGAACTGTTTTTCAGTAATTTATCAACCGTTGACATCACATACGATTTGAATTCTATAAATACCACGGATTCGGGAATCTCTTGAATCATAGTATGATGTACCCATTTAATATCTCGAACTTCCTTGTAAAATTGTTCATTGGTATTGTTATCTTGTGTGGTCCTTGTATGTAAGTCTTTGCGCTGAATGTAGGTTAATACATTATAAATAATGGCAAAAGTTACTTCCCAGGATTTATAATTAGCCCTTTTGACTTTTCCCGATATTTGATAATATTCCAGCCGATACAGATTTGATGCCATGGACATTATGCTTTCAAGTTTATTCACAAGTCCTTCGTTGTAATCTAATGATTGATTTGTATTCTTGTTCTTATCGCTGTCTGAGTGATTTCTCATCGATTGCATTACGATATTAGCAAGAAATACTTTCTCCTTCTCTTTGTAATAATCAATAAATGTGTGATGGTTAGAATGCTTGAAATCTTCTATCACCATTTGGACCATCATTGTGAACAGTTCCTTTCTGCGATGTTTATTTTCTACTCCTTCAATGAAAGAATCTCCTCTATTTAGATACTTATCGTCAATACTAATATGCCTTAGGTAATCCTCTAATTCAGGTGACTTCATATTCCCTATGTCTTCGAGAATTGGTATAGATAGCAAAAGTCCATTTTGTTTATATTTCATTAAGCAATTATATGAAACGCCGATGATGTTTAAGTCCGGAAATTCTTTAATTTTGCGGTTTATGTTATGAAATCTATTAAATATTGTATTAATTGATAATCTATTAGGAGACAATTCTATTCCTCTGTTGAGTGGGTTGGACACAATCGTTTCTTCAAGTGAATTCAACTGTTGCTCGATATGCAGTATTTCTTCTTTGCTTAAAGAAAAAAACTGTCTGGCTTGATGTGGCGAAAAGTAGCGTGCATATGATACTAACTCAAGATCTCTTATAAAAGACATGTAGATATTACCAGATAAATTAAGTGTCTCGATACTCATTTTGCCATCGTCATCATAGCTAACATCAAGAAACAGTTCTTTGTTGTCTTCGATACTGCAATAGCAACTCAATCTTTTTAGCCAACCGTCATTCAAAATGTCTGATTGCCTGGATGAAAACGTATACTCAATCGAGAAGTGTACATTACTCGGTTCATGTGGCAAAGTGATGCTGAACACTATGTCGTGATTATCTCCGGCATTCCAGTTGAGAACAGAGTTGATCTCATTAATATTGACATCTTTGTCGGAAAACGAAAGGCGATACTTTTCAGGGTCAAGATTTGGCTGATCAATACAACTGTCCAAGTATTTCTTGAATAGCAGGATCGATTTCACTAATGAACTCTTGCCTGACGAGTTTGCTCCCGTCAAAATAGTGATAGGCTTCAAGTTAAATGTCGAGCCTTTCGCATCGAAAACTCTAAAGTTCTTAATGCTATAAGTTAGTTGCATATTTATAAATTGTTTGTAACTGAGATATACTCTCTCATTGTGTTTTTACTCATAGACAAAGAACACTGCGTCCAATTGTACTCATTGTTGTAAATATAATCATTTTTTTGAATAGCTGACATCGTATTCTCAGCAAAGGCGAAAGACCAGCGTGTCTTGTTCTTTTGCATGGTCAATAATCCTCTTTGCCACTTTAGCGCTGAAACTCTCCCCCGCCGTTAAAGGAGAAGCGAGTTCTATGCATTTATCAAAGTTGCCTAACTCTCGATGTAATTCAGCGACGAGCAATGTATTCTCGGTGTAGAGGTCAAATATGTGCCCAATTATCACAGATCTTCTATCAGCCAGCGATGCTGGGCAAGTCTCCAAGTTCTCGTTCTGCTGACGGCCGCCAAACCTGTCATTGTACTTGAATAGCCAAAGGAATAAAACCTCATTTTTGTATTTGTCCCCAAGCGTTTCGCTATACAGCTCATCATACGCCTCATTGATCTGCTCGAACGACAGTTCACCAAAATCAAAGAGAAATGAGCCTTTCCTGGTGTTCACTGGATTCCCGTCATCAAGAAAGTAATAATGTCCACAGTCAGGACAACGCTGAATAGAAGATGGCCGCGGCAGCATAGGATAGTCATGCTTTGTGTCAGACCATATCATCTCACCAAAGGTATTACCAGAGGCGATGGAGCCTATAAGCTTTCGACCGCCACATTTCGGGCAGGTCAGTCTGTAAGGAGATCCTGGGGTCATATTGAAATCTGGATTAATTAATCTTTGCTTCGACGCGTTCCCGATGGAATATGTCAAGCCCTATCCTCATTATGTCAAGATATAATCACAACTCGTCGTCAGACTTGTTGTTTTGTTGCTTAAAATATTCCGTCTGGATATAATCCAAAGAGACATACCGGCGGAATGAACCGCCCTTGGATTGGCTCCTCTCGTTGGACACTATCACGGCCATATCATTTTTACCTATGTATGTGACGTATTTACCGTCATCTGAGTCCGTCTCCTCTTTCTCGCCGTATTTTTCGTTTAGTTTCTGCCAATAATAATCGTATGTGCTCTGTGCCTGTTTCCACTCATCCGAATAAGAACCATAGTCTTCAAGGCTTATACTGAATTTCGCTTCGTACAAGACGCCTTCTTCAGTCAGATAAAAGTTGGCGAAATCCCATGTCCGTCCGGCAAAAGAAACATCCTTGAAGACTATAGCCTTCCCGTTGGAGATGTATTCTTCGTCAAGATACTTCCCCCTATATCCGACATATCTTTCTATAGTCGAACGAGTCTGAGTTGACCCCATTTTCATTCCGAAAAAAGAGTCCTGTATTTCCGGACGTTCTGACTCAAATGCCCCAATAAAACCGGCAAGTAGGGACACATAGGAAATTTCTATTGAGTTTGTCTGTCCATTTTCGGTATACTTGTCAAGTCTAAGGGTGACGCCATTATTTATGGCCAAAAATCTTTCGACTTCAGGGTGATCCTGAATAGGGAAACTTGTCAGTTCGTAATCCTTGGACAACTCACTTTTAATCACATTGTAGGTCGAGTCAAGCGCTGCGGAGTCCGCACCGCCGTTAGGTATGCAAAAGTCCACCATAGACAAGACGCCATTTGTGTTGGTCATAAGGACAAGTAAAGGATACGTTCTTCCACCGTAAGTGACACCCTGGAATCCGTATCTTAAATACTGTATTCCATTCATATCGTACGGCTCCGAATTATCTATCTCGAAGTATGTCCCATTATTTTTCATTGCGTCCTTTAGCTGTTCAGGCGTATACTTTTCACAGAATTTCAGGCCAAAGAATTCTTCTGGCAGGCTTTTCTGCTGAGCCATTGAAATGGCTGCAATGAATGTGAAGCAGATAGTAAAGACAAATTTTCGCATAATGGTCATTTTTATGTGGATGATTTCCTTCAAAGGTAATATAATCATCTGATATTACGATTACTTGGCCGCTATTATTTTAACGTAACAGGATTCAGCCACGATTCGTCAGGTTTTGCGATCAGCCTCGCATCTTGATAACCGCTTTCAAGATCAAGAATCGTTCTGGCGATATATAGATGATGTTCCCTGTCGGTTTGCAGAACGAGTGCGAAATCTGGCGACGCAGAGTAAGCGCCGTCTAAGAATATCGGCATAAGGAAAGAGATGCTATCGAATCTTGGGTAGTAGATTGGCACGATGTACTTGTAATTGCGTTGCGCGATAGCCATAGCGAAACCAATCGCATCGTATAGTTTTCGTGCCAATAAGTCCGGACTCTTGTCCCGCATTTGGACTGGGAATCGGTCAATTCGCTTCTCAATGATGTGCGACAAAGAGTTAAAGTCCTTGTCAATCTTCCAGTTATCCGAAGTGTTGAATATCACTTCGCTGAGATCCTCGAAAAATGTTGGAGCTTGAGGGTGTTTGCCTTCGAATCCATACTTCTTTAGTGTTGAGTAGCTTTCTTCGGCTGTGCGGATAGGGTTTAGATACACTTCGAGAGAGTCTGCCTGCTTCACTTCAGCGATGATATAGAGAGCATGAAAAAAAACTTGTCGATCAGGTTGGTATTGAACATTATGTATTTCCCGTCGTCACTTTTCAACACTTTCCCCTCTTTCTTGAGTTTGATGAATATGTTCTCTATGTACGACTTGAGTATAGGTCGCTTGATCACTGATTGTTTGTTGCTGAACTTCCAGATTTCTGGAATCGTGCTTTCTGCAATATCTTCAAGAAAAGCTTGGCACTCATCAATGTTGCTGAAGTAGAAATCTCCCATTCGGAAACTTCTTGCCATCATTTTGCGGATACTTCCATAGGCTCTTATCTCGTTGATAGTCCCCCAATTTACGCCCCGGAAAGTATCTGAGTCAGGGTCTTTCTCAAACCACCCGTAGAGGTCTTCGCCAGAGGCCTTCTTGTAGCCAGAATTGAAGGCTTTGAACTGCGCTTTGCTTTCTTCCACCTTCTTGCCTTTGCTGTCTTGCTCATAGCCACTGTAGTTGAGTGAGATGATCTCGCTCGCATTCGCACGGTTACGGATTTCTTTGCGGTAGGTTCTTCATCGGTGCCCGTCAGTGCATCTTGAAGTTCTTTGAGGTAGGCCCCACCGCGAAGGTTTGAGACGAAGCCGATTTTCAAAAGGCCGTCATGGGCTTTCAAGGAGTTTAATGATCGCTCCATATTTTTTCGTCCCTTTCTCTCCGTAAAGAAACTCTGCCTCAAGTCAGACTCCGAAGAGGAAGGGAGCGCTAAAGTCTGCGAGGCCTGAATATGTCGTAGGGCAATTTGCCTACAACGTTCTAATTACAATTGACACCGCTGTCGATCTGTCATCTTTGGGGTTCAAGAAGCACCTCGTGCCATCAGATTTTTCAGAATCCAAACATGTCATAGTCGATGTCGCCACCCGGGTATGGGCCGTATTGTCCGTCGGTCATGGCATCCCAAGTCATTTCTTCGAGTTCTTCGGCCGTGTAACCGTAGTCCTGATCCTCGTAGTCCTCGTAGTAATCTTCGTCTTGCATATTTGTTAATTCTTTAACTGATGCAAATATGGAGAGACCGTGCGAACCCTATGTTCGCTTTTGCTGTGGTGAAATTATGACATAAGTGCGGAAACACTTTCATCAATATTGTGCGGAACCGTTGGTTTGTTATCTTTTCTTCGCTGAAATAGGACTATCTCACTTTAATGTCCCATCACGCATAATGTAACCGCACTTCCGTGGGATTCATTCCTTTGCCCCTCAAGACCGGTTGCAAACCACGGCCACATCACTCTTCCATACGCACCTCTGTAGCCCATTCTGCCGTGCCCGACCCCCTTCTCGTAAATGAGGGTCAGCCACACCGACATGCCATGTACGCACCTCTGCTGCCATTCCCTGTGTCCGTGGTTTGTAAAAGTAGATCGCTCGAACAGCTGTCATTATGGTTCCATATCCCTGCTCAGGACAGGTCCATACTCATCAGGCGTGAGCGTTACGCTTTGTCTCCACCAGTCTAAAGTTTCCGATGTGAAATCGACTGTGATCGGAATTCGATTCATCATAGCCAAATCAGACGCATCTTCATACAACTCGCGCTCTTTCAGGAGTGGGGCGCTCGTAAGGTCGATCAACATCACAAGGTCGATCAACCTCCCTCTCAAAATCCGCCATCGTCTGGCAATCAGGCACCTGACGGATGTAGCTGTGCCTGTGAACATCCTGCGATCCAAGCACCCATGTGTCATCGAGGGACATTTCCAATGTGTAATAGTTAATCCGCCACGAAGCCAACAAGTCAATGACAGCATATTTAGCAAGTGGAGCGCGTTTCGGATAGGGGAATGTCAGGCATATCCGCCCTTTCTCCTCTGAGATCTTCTTTATTTCAGCCTTGATCTCCTCAAACGAGAAATCAGCCTTAGTCATCCCCTGTTCCTTCAGACATTTTTCCCACCACGGTACGTCCGCCAATGCCTGACAAGGCAAGTTCCCCTTCACCACGGCATCAATCAGCGAGGGAATCCACCTGAACTGAAGCGTATAAAGATCCATCTCGAAGTTGGCTGAGCCATTTTCGGCCGTCCCTTATGTCAAAGAAATCCAAAATAATTTTACTAACTTTGCGGTAGCTGAGCCCTTGAGTCTTGAGGTCGGCGGCCTTTGTGGCCAGGAACCATCTTCTGTCTCTTTCGTTCAGCGTGGACATATACGCCAAATCGCTTGGCGAAAGGACTTCTGGAGGAGTTTTCGTTATCATTTTAAGAGCATTGCAATTACCCTTAAATTTACGAAAATTTCTCCAGTTTTCCTATGCTATATCATTGATAATCAATGGTTTAATCTAAATTATTGTCGCTTTTCGGAGGCTGTTATCAGGGCGGCTTTTCAACCGTTCTCAACAGTATGTCATGGCCGCAAATGGCCGCATAAGAGAGCCCCCAAAATGAAGCAGGTTATTTTTTAACATTTACTTATCTTAAGAAAAATAGAAGAAATTTCAGATTCGTTCCAGATTTTATTTGTAATTTCGTCGAGTCGTGAGAAACGGAAACGATGATGAACCGTAAGGGTTTGCATTGACAACGGCGAGGGTAAGCTCGTGTCTTTCAGAGCATTGACAATTATTGAAAAGACATGCAGCCCTCAGGACATTGACATGGAACTATGAAGATACTGATAATAGAAGACGAGCGCTCTTTGCAGGAATTGATTGCGAGAGCATTGCTGAAGGAGCATTATGTCGTGGAAGTGGCTTCGACATACGGTGAGGCGTGGGAAAAGCTGTCGTTGTTCTCATATGACTGCATCCTGCTGGACATCATGCTTCCGGACGGAAACGGGCTCGACCTGCTGAAGGCCTTCAGGGAAGAAGGAAAAGCATTGACAGTGATCATACTTTCAGCCCGCAACTCATTGGAAGACAAGATTATCGGACTGGAAGAGGGCGCGGACGACTACCTCCCGAAGCCATTCCACACGGCAGAACTTCTGGCCAGAATCAAGAGCGTGACCAGAAGAAGCAACGGAAGCGGACGCAACGGAATAGTCTATGGCAATGTCAAGCTCAACCCGGACAGCCGCACAGTGGAAGTCTGCGGAAAAGCATTGACATTGGTGAAGAAAGAATACGACATACTTCACTATTTCCTGCTCAGACCGAGGCACATGGTAGATAAATCAGTATTGGCAGAAGCCGTGTGGGGCGACGACATATATCTGGCGGACAATTTCGACTTCATCTATTCGCAGGTCAAGAATCTGCGCAAAAAACTGGAAGAAGCCGGCGCCGATATAGAAATCAAGTCAGTTTACGGATTCGGATACAAACTCGTCACTAAGGAATAAGGGACAGACTCGTCTATAAACGACACAATCTCAATTTGAACACGTGAGGCAAAAACCCGTCACCAAAGAATGAAACTGATCCACAATATCGCTGTACGCCTGTCTATGGCATTGCTCCCGGTCATCGCGCTCTGGGCGATGGTCTTTTACTTCGTCATCGTGGATGAAATCAATGACGAGGCCGACGACCTGCTTGAAAGTTACGCTGAACAGCTGATGGTCAAGAAGTTGTCCGGGAAGAAGCTGCCGGTTGCCAACATCATGACAGACGGGCATTACAGCATTTCCGAAGTTGCGGAGAGTTATGCAAATTCACATACCGGGATGGAGTACTACGATGCAGACTTCTACATTCAGGAGACAGACGAACAAGAACCTGCACGATTTCTCAAGACGATATTCAGAGACCGTGAAGGAAGATGTTTTGAACTCATTGTCGCTACACCCACAATCGAAAAAGATGACCTGATAAAGACCATCCTCTGGTGGATACTCGCATTGTATCTCATTCTGTTGCTGACAGTTATCGTGACCACTCTCGTCGTGTTCCAGAAAAGCATGCGGCCGCTATACATGATTCTCGACTGGCTCAATGCCTACACACCCGGAAAGTCACACGGCAGATTGTCAATAAACTCGGACATCCGGGAATTCCGTCAGCTGGAGAAAGCCGCCACAGATGCGACTGACCGCTCCGACAGAGCCTTCGAAAAGCAGAAACAGTTCATAGGCAATGCTTCACACGAGCTTCAGACACCGCTTGCCGTGCTTGGAGGAAGGATCGACTGGATGCTGGACAATGACACATTGGGAGAAGAAAGCGTCGGCGAACTCGTGCAGATGAAACGCGAACTCGGACATATCGTGCGACTCAACAAGACACTTCTCCTGCTCACGAAAATCGACAACGGACAGTTCCCTGACGTGACTGACATAGACCTTTCAGCCATGGTGCTGTCCCAGAAAGAACTGTATGGGGAAATCTTCAGCAGCAAGCAGATAACCTGTTCAGCACAAATACCGGACTCCCCTGTCACGATAAAGATGAACGAGACGCTCGCCACGATTTTAGTGACCAACATCATCAAAAACGCATTTGTGCACAGCCCTGAGGACGGCAAGGTCACATTGACATTGACAGAAAACGAACTCGTGGTCGAGAACAGCGGGGACTCGCCTCTGGACAGCAGCCGGATTTTTGAGAGATTCTACCAGGGCTCGAAAAAAGAGGGCTCTACCGGACTGGGGCTGGCACTTGCCAAAACCATTGCAGACAGATGCGGAATGCTACTCACCTATTCTTATGTGGACGGAATGCACCGTTTCAGCGTAAAATTCTGAAAAAAGTTCAGAATTTCCGTGCCGATTACAGATTCACTCCAGAATTGTACTATAATTTCGCAATACAAAGAAGGACAATGTTATGTTTAAGAAGATCATTTTAGTAATCATTTCGCTCGCGGCAGCAGGAACATTGGGCTATTTCCTGTCAAACCTCGTGCACGACAAGGCGACAAGCCCGGAATCACTTCCGGAAAACGTATTGAGCTTCATCACCGAGCACTTTCAAGATGAAAAAATAGCATTTGCCAAAGAAGACAGAGACTTGCTGAAAATTTCCTACGAAATCGTGCTCACGGACGGGACCAAACTGGAATTCCGTCGCAACGGAGAATGGAAGGAAATCAACCGTCACCGCAACAGCATCCCCGACGGCATAATTCCGCAGGCAGCAGCCGACAAGGTCAATGAACTGTATCCCGACTCGTTCATCACCAAGGCCGAGTATGACGACGGAGAACTTGAGCTGAAACTGGACAATGGCTTCGAACTGAAATTCGACAAGAACTTCAATCTTGCAGGACTCGACCGATAGCCCGGATAATCAGAGATAAAAAATTACAAATCAATAAATTAAAGTACAATGAAAAATTTATTTATTACAGCAATGTGCATCTGCCTGATGACACTTGCAGGCTGCAATAAAGCTTCGACTGACAGCCAGATAAACGAAAAAGCGAAAGCAGAATTGGCAGAACGCTATCCGGATGCAGTCAATGTAAAATGGACATCCAAGAACGGCTACGACGTGGCGAAATTCAACAGAGTCGCTACACGTTCAGCCAACGCAGGATATGACTTCTCCGTATGGTTCAACCGCTCAGGACAGTGGTGCATGACCGAAAGCGAGATTTCGTACAATGAACTTCCGGAAGCCGTAAAGACAGCTTTCCAGGCAAGTGAATATGCTGACTGGAAAGTGGATGACATCGACAAGCTCGAGAGAAACGGCATGGAGACCTTCTATGTCATCGAGGTCGAGACACGTTCCGGCAATATCGAAAAGGAAGCGGACCTGTATTATTCTGAAGAAGGAGCCCTCATCAAGACAGTGGTGGACATCGATTCAGACTACGACTACGAGGACTATCTCCCGACAGACATCCAGTCCGAACTCGAGAAATTCATCGGACAGAAATACCCTGGAGCAGCAATCGTAGATACAGAATATGATGACGGCGAAATCGAAGTCGAGATCGTACACGAAAGACGCGGCAAGGATGTGTATTTCAGCAAGGACCACAACTGGCTCCGCACAGAGTGGGATGTACGTAAAAACGAACTTCCGGCAGCCGTTCTGACCCAGATCAGCACATCTTATCCATCTTGGAAAATCGATGACGCCGAATACGTGGAGACCCCATCAGGAGACTGGTTCAAGATAGAACTTGAAAAAGGGGACTCGGAAGTCAAAATCAAAATTACAGCTGCCGGAGTTATTTTATAAGCGAAGGCTATTCAAATGTCCAATGCCCGATGTCAGTGCGGTGGAAGAGGTTATCGCAATCCACCTTGGACACAGCCTCAAGAGCCTTGTCATGAGCTGACTTGAGATCAGGGGCAGAAGCAAGAACCATCAGTACACGGCCGCCATTTGTCACCAACGAATGGCCGGCCTTGTCGTATGACTCGTGGCCTTCTCCCAGTTTCTTGAGCGTGGTACCCATATGATAAACCTTGACGGAAGGGTCACTCAGCACCGCATCCAGTCCCTTGATTTCCACGCCTTTCTTACATGAGCCTAATTAACACCAGCTTTATGGAGCCAAAGAAGCAACGCGCCTTCCGTTGGATTTCCGATTGCCTTAATCTTTGAAGGATCTGCAAAATCAAGGTTTGCAGTTGTATTGACAGCAATGCATTCTTTGATAAGACTTGACGTATTCTCTTCCAAGAGAGCTTGATCCGAAAGACCAGCAAAAGCAGTTTCATAAACCTGCATCTGATTCTTGGTAAGAGTTCCTGTCTTATCCGTGCAGATAACAGACGTTGCACCTCCCGTATCCGTCCCTGCCGACAAGAGGCTTGACGGAATGCTCGATGCATGCGATCTCGTACTTGCATTTACCAAGACCTCTTCCCATCAGGAAGCAGTCCACATACTCGCGGGGAAAATCCTCGTCGTTGAAATTAATGTACATATACGACCCGTTGCCGAGGAATCCGTATTCACCGGAAGCCGTCACCAGAACAGGACTCCCGGAAAGCTCCAATCTCATATCCTTGAAATGTACCGCCTGTGGCGGAATGAAATGTACCTCCCAGTTAACCAGTGCCAGCATGGTTGGGGCAGACCTTTGGAATGGTCGCGAACGGTTTGACAATGTAACTTTGTGGCAACAAGAATACCACAGGGTTAGGGCAAACGTAAAAGCGACAATGACAGACATCAGAGTAATCATCCGCGAGCTCTCACGCGGGACATCACTACGAGAGATGGAACGAAAGCTGCAACTCAGCCGCACATCTCTAAGGAACTGTCGAGACCGCGCTGAAGCGACCGGCAGGAGTATGGCTGATCTCCTTTCCTTGAACGATGCTGAGCTGCAGGCAATCATGCAAAAAGGCGACGGCCATCGTGGCAGGGACGCAGACAGGTATGCCTTTATGCAAGAGAATGTTGAAGGCTACGCAAAGGACATGAGGCGCAAGCACATGACCTATGACGTCCTGTACGGGGAATATCTTAGGAGCACGGACAACCCTTACGGATATACACAGTTCAAGGCAATCATTCCGGAATACGAAAAGAACCACGACTACAAGTACCATAATGCGTACGAGCCAGGCCGTGAGATGCAGTTTGACTTCGCCGGCGACAATCTGTGGATAGTCGATAAAGATACCGGAGAAGCGATACGGGCGATTGTACTGGTGTGTGTCCTGCCGTATTCAATGCTCAGCTATGTGACCGCATTGCCAAGTGCAAAGATGGAATATCTCTTCCAATCGCTTTCAAGGGCCGTCAGATACTTCGGCGGTGTGGCAGAGATCTCAAAGACGGACAACATGCGTCAGTGGATAAAGAAGACTGACCGTTACGAGCCAACTCTGAATGAAGCCGCCAGCCAGTGGTGTCTTCACAACGGTACCGAGCTGGATGAATGCCGCTCCAAAAAGCCACGGGACAAAGGTCCAGCCGAAAGCCTTGTCAATCAGACATACAGGTACTACTACAGCCGTATCTGTCGTGACACATTCTTCTCCTATGATGAGCTCAACAGCAAGTTGGATGAGTTGAACGATATGTTCAACAGCAAGACCCGCAAGAACAAGACATACAGCCGCAGGGAACAGTATGAACGAGAGGGACGTTCCTATATGCTACCGTTGCCTCCAAAGCCATTCCTCCTGAAGTATACCAAGGAGATCACCATCAACTCCACCTATCACTTCCAAGTCGACAATAACCACTTCTACAGCGTACCCTATCAGCATATAGGCAAGAAAGCCAAGGTTATATACGATGCGGAGAAGGTGGAAGTCTGGATTGGTCTGGACAGAATCGCGGCTCACGACAGGAAGCACTCCGACGGATACACGACAGTTGAATCGCACATGCCCGAGAAGCATATAGCATACAAGCGTTCAAAGGAAATAAATGCCGCCTATCTGCTGTCAAAGGCCAGCCAAGTGGGCCCCCATACGCGTGAATCCATTGATTGTATCCTTAAGTCCGCTTTGTTTGTACAGCAGGCCTACCGTTCCTGCCAAGGTGTCCTTCGCCTGGCCGGAAAATACGGGGCGGAACGTCTTGAGGCGGCCTGCAGAAGAATAGAGCCAAAGACGGCCTCTACATATAAACGCATCGAAGCAATACTTAGGGACAATCTTGACGACACGCCTCCGGCACAATCGGATATGATGCCATACATGCCGAAGAATGACAACGTAAGAGGGTCGTCTGCATATCAATAGGATATCCAAGCTGGCACGCAAATAAATACAAACTAATGAACACACAAGAAACAATCCTCCAGTTGGAGGGACTCAAACTCAAGGGTATGGCAGAATGCTACAAGGCCCTTCAGGGCATGCCCGTAAACCAATGGCCAACTTTGGACACATTCATGGCAAGGCTTGCCGAAGCCGAACAGCAGTACCGGAACCGCAAGCGGACTGAGATGTACCTGAAGACCAGCAAACTGCGCTATAACGCCGTTATGGAAGATGTCATCTGCTCGGAGGAGAGGAACCTGAACAAGGAGATGCCGCTCAAGCTTATGGACTGCACCTTCATTGACAGGGCGGAGAATCTACTCATTGACGGCAAGACAGGATGCGGAAAGTCCTTCTTGGCATGTGCTGTCGGAAGGCAGGCATGCTTCATGGGACACAGAGTGGAATACTTTCCCATGAACAAGTTCGTCGAGCGGATAGCGCTCGCCAAACTTGACGGAAGTCTTCTTAAGGTCATCAATCATATCGAGAGAAATGACCTCGTCATCTTTGATGACTTCGGACTGCAACCGCTCGACAACAACTCGCGTCTGGCCCTGCTGCAGATACTTGAGGACTGCTATCAGAGGAAATCAGTGATCGTGACATCACAGCTTCCTGTCTCAAAATGGTATGACTACATCAATGAACCAACCTTGGCTGACGCCATCATGGATCGCCTCACCGCTAACGCGGTTCGGATTGAACTCAAAGGTGACTCAATGAGAAGGAAAAATCAAAAAAAATAATAACTTTGCCGAACCGAAAGCGACCATATCCGAAGTGGTACATTTGAAAACGCTCCAGAAGGTATATTTAATGTGATATAGTCAATAGCGGCGGTGTATCACGAAGAGAACTGTAAGCTATGCATCAACTTTCTCCTTTAACCATTGGATTAACTCATCGTCTTTCCCATTAAGTTGACGAACAAGTTTAAAAACCATAGTGCAAGGGTTATGAGTGGCGAAACGATTGTCGGAATATTCTTTTGATTTTTCTTCCGCCCATCGAATAGCATTATCCTCAGAGCCATATTTTCTCATAATCTCGTAATTGTCGATAGCATTTTTTGCATATACGTATGGAATGCCTTTGTGGAGAGGCGAGTTGTTGACAGCTTTTGAGATGGCCTTTTTGTATTCAGACCTGCTCATAGCAGTAACACGATTATAAAAATGATAAAGATACCATAATTCGAAGGCTTCATTACTCCAGGCAACATCAATCCCATTTGAGATCGCCTTCTGGATAGCACCGTTAAACTTCACGTCGGGGAAGGAATCTTTGTCAAAAACGGCCCACACCCGATCATATGGAATTGTCGCCTTATCACGTAATTCAATAGCCTTTTCGACTACTTGTTTTGTGTTTGCACCGGCGCCATCAACATCCATATCTATGACAAAGATACCATTCCTTTTCTTGCTAAAAGCATGAAAATAATTGGGTTCGGTCTTTATACCCTCGCATACTATGAGGATACGGAAAACGATTACTTTGGGGGTATGGGTGGCGCTCTGTGGCTGAAATTTACTCAACCTCGCTTCATCCATCACGCTATTCTTTTTCATATCTATTAATCTTGAATATAAGGGACAGCGCCATATCGTCCTGCGATATAATTCTTTTCGTAATTGCTGTCATTCCGCGGCTTGGTCCCGTCCGGGAACACAATGTCCATCATATTATATAAGTCAGTCTGTTCTTGAGAATCCTTCTCGGTAAACCATATTTGGTCACGGCGAAGAATCTTAGCGGACAAAAGATGAGTATCGTGTGTATTAAAAATCAACTGGGCATTGTGTGGATTAGTTTCAGGATTGTTAAACAGAAGGATCAGTTGTTGGGAAATCAATGGGTGCATGGCGGCATCCATCTCGTCAATTACCAAAGTCCCTCCCTTCTGTAGGGCGTCAAACAGGAGACCGGAGAGGTTGAAAACCTTCTGCGTTCCTGATGACTCAAATTGTGTGAAGGGACGACTGGTAGTGCCAATAATCTGCCCGTTATTGTCATAAACACTATGTATGGAATCAACCTCCACTTGTGTTCGGCTATACTCCATATTCCCACGATGAGACACAACTTTTTCTTCCCTTGTTGCGACCGCTTGGAATCCTAATTTAAGTTTTAGATAAAGATCCCTCATGTCAATGGATTTTTCATCATTGTCATGGAGAAGTTTTTTAGTATAATCTTCATATCTCCATGCCGACAATCCAGACAGTACATCAATATCATTTTCAAACCAAAAAATCACGCTTTTGGAAATCTCCCCTTTCAATTGGGCGCATAGAGACAAAAATAGACGATTCTTTTCAGTTTGATCTTCTTTGCCAACGCCTTCAACAAAATGAGCATCATCAACAGTTATTCCTTCGCTGTCTCTTATGAAAAGAACCTGTTCTTTTGTCTGAAGTACTTGAAAAAACCATTCTGATACAATGGCAGTCTCATTATACTCAAAACCATAACGGTATGTTTTCTCGTTAGATGAAAAGACCACCTCAAAGAAAGAAGGCTCGAGTGGACCGTTTTCGTTCAAAATAAAAGGGTCATAATAATGCAACGATTCTGTAGGATTCAATCGTACAGAGTCAAGCAGTGTAAAACCCATTGCTTGGAACGCTCTTACAAAGTTGGATTTCCCGCTTGAATTGGCACCATAAACAGCTGCTGTTTTCAGATACTTCTTTTTGCCGGAAAAGAATACATTATTGGTCGGGCCCTCTGACAAGCTCTGTGCGACCATCGTGAACGTCCTCTTGGTATAAAAAGACCGGAAGTTACCTACAGTAAATTGGCACAACATAGCATAGCACTTTATTAGTTCTGACAAATATAACGATATTTTTTCATATAATCATAAATATTGAGGAAAAATCACAATTTATGACAATTTGTCATCTTTCGAGTCTAGCATGTATTCTCTAGTATATTCATCTATTTCATTGTAACGTCATTTTATGACAATTTGTCAATTATGAGAAAAAGTCTCAAATTTGCACAATTCTTGTCTAAATGGTAGTCGTCTTTGAAAAGACAAACTGGGCCCGTCAGGTTATAATTGCGGGATAACAATTAAATAATAAAAATTATGTATGTTTTAATTAAAAATCTGAGCGGTACCGGCAGTGAACGGTACAGTGATCCACATGGGTACTCTTCGTGGAAGGAATTTTGGAAGGCTAATAAGGGCTATTGGCCGTCTATTTGTTCTGCCATAGACTGCTACAAACCAGCAGAGGTGGGTGCTCATGTGAAGAAGGTCTATGGGGGAAATCAATGGTACATAGTTCCTCTATGTTCCGGTTGCAACCATCGGACTGATTCCTTCTATGTTGAAGAATCTATGCTGGTTCCTATAAACAGGTAGTATAATTCTTCTTTATTTGAAAGTACAAGCCGGAGCAAATCAACTCCGGCTTGTATTGAATTATTAAAGATTTGGCTTGGGCCATATTAATATTTGTGATTTATAATCGCAAATGCCATCGACATGGAGGTCAACAAGGGATTGCTGGCCTTCTTCGCTGAGGAGGAAGGCGCAGTCGGAGGGGTTGTCCATGAAGAGGTTTTCCACTAATACGCTTGGACAGAGGGTGTGGCGGAGGACGTAGAAGTCTTTCTCGAGGTCGGGGTCGGCGTCGGTGTAGTCGGTGCGCAGGCGCATGCCGGGGAGGTGGAGGCGGGCGGCTTCGTAGAGGCAGGTGGCGAGGGCGTCGGCCCGGGTGGCACCACGGGTGGTGTAGGCGCACCAGCCGCGGGCGGAGAGCCAGCGGTCGCCACGGCCGGCGGCGTTGCTGTGGATGGAGATGAGGATGACGTGGTCTTTGCCGAGGAGGCGGCACCAGTCGTTGACGCGGCGGCAGCGCTCGGGCAGGGGGATGTCGTTTTCTTCCGGCACCAGGAGGGCGGCGTCCAGGCCCCGGGCGGCGAGGGCGGTGACAATGCCCCGGGCGATGATGCGGTTCTCGCGGTATTCCAGCAGGCGGCCGTCGGGAGAACGCTTGCCCCGCGTCTCGGCCCCGTGACCATTGTCGATGAGGATCTTCATAGCTGATTGAGTGCTTAGGTTTACACCATTAAGTTACACAAAATCAGCGGGTAATGCAAGAGGTCTGGCGTGGGCGTTTACCCCGTTTGGGCGTAGTGAATTCTATTGGACGGAAAAAGATTAAAGAAATAATTTCAGCGGTTCTTGCGCTGCTCCAAGAGGTCCATTTCGTAGGCTTCGTAGGTGTCGCGGAGCTTCTGGAATATCTCGGAACGGGTCTCAAGATTGTGGTGGTTGAGTCCTTCGGACAGGTGTCCGCTATAGTCGGAGAAATCATCGTTCAGGGCTGGGGAAAGAGCCTCGAATACTGCCTTGTCGTCTGCCTTTGCACCGGATGCGTCCACGAAGAATCCTTGGTCGCACAGCGCCTTGATAACTCGGAAGAACTTCAGCTTCGTTGACTTCTTGGTATTCAGGTGAACATGCGACGGAGCCGGTGCCTCCGGAGCGATGGGTTCGGGCTGGCCGACGTTGTTTTGCTGGATCTGCTGGCCCTGGGGACTGATAGCAACGACGGAGTCGTGGACTTCGTTTACAGTGCCATTATTTGTGAAGTTCTTGATGTTCATTACTCAATCTGGGGCTTGGATGCGCTGCCTCCCTCAATCTGGACGGAAGAGCCGGAAATCTCGTTGATGACGCCGTTGTTGGTGAAGTTTTCGATATTGATAACGGTTTTCTTTTTCTCGCGATTCACCATCTTGAACATGGCTTCCAGAACCTCTTGAGCCTTATCTGACCAGGGCGTCCCCACGAGGATGGAACTAATTTGCTGAAATGCGTTATACTGTAGGTCAAACGAAGGGAAGCGCAGGATGCATTCCGCTATAGTGTTGAGTGAGATTGATGAACGTCCCAACTGCTGCTTTATCTCCGCCAGAGATTGCTTGTACTGCTCTGTTTCACGGATGCGATTCTCTTTTTCTTTCTCGACACGTGCGATTTCCTTCCGGAGATTCTCTTCCTTACGTCTTGTTTCGTCAAGTTCCTGCTGAGTCTGATTTAACTGGTTCTTCCGCAATTTAGTTGAAAGACGGAGTTTGTACTGTTAGCAAAGGAACCT
>OIXX01000329.1_pt1 | contig 32258 bp, 19 predicted proteins | sample 1588161 | NCBI WGS metagenome assembly OIXX01 (sample SAMN03283274) | human gut metagenome | biome: human-associated habitat; material: feces | host: Homo sapiens | place: Peru | collected 2012
AAGTAACTCGAACCAATATCACACTCCCATAAAAAGACTGCAACCGGCATCACACTGATGCAAGTTGCCGTCAAACTTTATCGACGCACGTACTTCCTCGAATGCCTACCTTCGGCTTCGACATCCCCGACGGCTGTGCCCCTGTCTACGTCTCGAAAGCCAAGCCGATGACAAGAAAGTGAGGCCGTCCGGCCAAGGCCAAAGTCGAGAAGCAGGAATTATAGGTATACAAAAATGAAAAACTCAGATAAGTATATAACTTGTTTTTTAGCGAAGGTATATCACACTAACATCAACAAACAGTCGTACTTTGTCGGATGCTTACTTAAGTATAATCACAAAGGTAAATGCGGCCCAACGTATGCTATGTATATTACATGTTCATTCTCATCCGGGTAGAAATGAAATCTGAACATACCGGTCTTAATATGTAGATAGCAATATTTTCCCCCGATACTATTCGGTAATGTGAAATATCGCTCTTGACGAAGTCTTTCGTTATGTTTTACTGTGTCTGATTCATCAGAGATGTTTAGTGCCGTTCTATCATTTACTGCTTTAATGCTGAATCCCCCTTCATTCCAATTTCTGCCATATGCTTCCAGGTCTATCAGACGATCAACAATCTGCTTGAATATCTTGTCACCAACAGTCGTTATCTGTCCTATCGCTTTATCAGTAAATACGATTTTTTTGAATAACAAACTTTTTAAGTCCCTAAAATTGTCTTCATTCAAAGCCTTGCGTATAACATTATCCTTGAATTTCAGATACTTATCTACGCTGTTGATATTATGGAGCTGCTCCTCTTCGAATAATATACCCCACAAGGCATTGATAGAATTCTTGAAAACTTCATTCATGGATGCCATGTTTGTCAAATGGCATCGAATCAATTTTAACTTATTAAACAGTTTTGGAACAATTGTCCTTTGGAACTGTACATCTGACATTCCACTAAAAATAACATCCGCAAGAGCCTTTCCACTCGCGGTTATCACATCAAAAAGAGAACAATCATAACAAAACGTGTCAAACCTGTCACTGTGTTCCGTCAGGACTTTGTTAAGTTCTTTCAAGTTGTTCTCAATATCGCCGCTTAGCCTCCTTTCGTATGCTGGTGGGTACAAATAATATCTTAGATCCATTTGCCTCGCACTTTACATAGCTCCATGAAGTCTTTTTGACTTTGATCCATAAAACCGTCTGGCCATCCGCTGTAATTTGCCATATTGTCGAATGTGATAGCCGTAACTAATGGGTTTTGATTATCTGGATCTAAAGCGAAATGGTTAATAGTAACGCATTTGTGCCAATCTCTATTTTCGGCCACAAACTGTTGCATTCCATTTATCACATGGTCACTATGAGTCTCGACAACGACACGTAGTCCGGAATAGGCCATTCTTGCAAGAAACGCTCCCAAGGAGGATTGGGCAGAAGGATGCAGGTGTGCTTCAGGGTTCTCCACAATTAACATGCTGCCACTTTCAGCCGTCAAAGCCTCGACAATAATAGGCAAAGAATAACTGACACCAAAACCAAAATTTGTCGCAAGGGCGGGAGTGATTCTGGTAAAATTGTTGCTGATGCGCATTTGGGCGGAAAGAGTATTCATATCCATAGCAGCAGTTACTTTCACCCCTGGCATTATGCGTGATAGCCACGCATTAACCTGAAAGTCTAGATTAGGATTTTCCGAGTTATAAAACATACGAGATTCCTCAACTTTAGTCCTGCCTCCATCGTTCGCTATAACTTGTGCTACATTCTGTCCCTTAACACCCACATTCAAGTATTGCATACATGACAATGGGTGAGAAACCCTTGGACCGTAACGTTCAGCGTTAAGATAATGGAACTCCTTTTGGTTAAGCGAAACTCTGCCTGAGGTACTTCTAGCAACTATTGTTAAACTTAAACGATCTTCCGCCAGATCCGCATCATAGTTGAATTGTACATTATCTCCATCCTTGTTGTAAATAGATAGTGCAATTGTTCTATCTCCAGCATTTTGATTTATGACAGCACTGCTTGTTCCTAAATCCAATCCATATATGCCATCCAGCGCAATCTCTTCCGCTTGTCTCTCATGCAAGGATGAGCGTAATAGCAAAAGTGATTGTATGGCACTACTTTTCCCTGCTCCATTTACCCCTACCAATACAGTAAGATTGTTGATTTCTATTGTCTGGTCAACAAAACATTTATAATTATGGATTTTTAGATATTCCTTATTCATTGAGCAAAAGATTTTCATTTATTATTTTTTCAACCTTGCTGAAAACATATTGTATATTGCGGGATCCATTTGTTCCGTAAGACAAATAGGAGAAGAAGTCATTGTCATTATTTATCGATTTCCCTAATATGTGGACGAAACTATCCTGCTTAAATTTTGTTTGAATAACTATAGGGTCGTACTTACTCAATATTACAGACAAACTGACAAATAGTGCTTTATTTATTGGTGAACGCCTTGCTTCATGGTCAGTATCGGCAGATACTTTTCTGAAGGCATACTTGCCAAACAGATAAGACGCATTCGTCATGGCGATGTCATATTTTTCTTTGTATTTAGATAACTGTTCTTTTGACAAACCTCTTAATCTGTTAACAAGCTCATCCAAACTATCATCTATAAGTCCATTGTAACCCTTGATCCCTTGCGGGCTGAAATATAAGTCATAAAAATATATAAAACGCATTGCCATTTCCTGCCCCAACATCCGATTGTCCTCTATGCTATTCCCTGTCGCCTTTAGGAATGACGGTAAACTTGCCATGTTTCGCAATACCTCTCTCGCCGCAGAATTCATTAAGCAGTTACGTAACTCCTGAGCGTTGAGAGGTTTCCCTCCAGTATTGAGGCGGCGGAAGATGTCAAACTTAACTTGATAAGGAGATTCTGCACTGATGACATTAGCAGATATTTGTGTGGCGTTGAACCATCTGATATATTTATCTTCCAAACAATGCCCAGTTGTTGTATAATACTTGTTTTCACAATTGTCAAGATATTCCAGATTCTTTAAAATTAAATCATTATCCATAAACTGTTTTATTGCGGATAGCCTTTGCAAACCATCCACAACGGAAAGAACACCTTTTTCATCTTCTGAAAAATAGAAAACAGGCAATGGGATTCTTAAAAGGATTGACTCTATAAGGCGAGATTTACGAAAAGAATCCCATACCTCATTCCGTTGGAAATCAGGACTTATATTCAAATCCCCACTATTTATCATATCATAAATCTGACGAAGTGAGAACACTTTGGGTTCAATTCGGATTTTACTGGGGTCGTATGGTTTGATCGATTTTACTATTGCTTCTTCATCAATCTCGGTAATATCATCACCTTGTTTTTTCGCCTCTATTATGCGCAGGTACAGTCCATTTAGTTTCTCTTTTAATTCATCGTTATCATCTTCGACCTCACCACGTTGATGTTTTATTGCCAAAGAATCGTCTTTCATTTTTAATGTCAAATAGGGCTTGGACACATCAAGATTATTGTCAACGAGCAAGAACATGGTATTATCTTTGGCATCAGTTTGGACATAAAGTTTAGTCCAACCAACATCTTTTAACCTAACTTGTATGTACATATCTCAATTAAAATTTAGATGCTTTAACCATCCTCATGCATCGTTATATTCGGTTTTAAATTAATGGCAGAACCATTTTTGAGTGTAACGACAGGCGTGTGATGATCATATAGCCTATATGTGTTTATTGCAAAAATAACATTTTAATGGAAATATCAAAATTCTTTTTACTTGTTAATATGCCGACATCATCTATCGTCCATCAGTTCACGGATTTGTAATATTCATTGAAAATCATTTTCTTTGCAGTTATGAGAGAAGATTTGTCACAGGTGCTTGATCAGGTGCGGAAGGTCGCCAATGAGACTGTTCCGCAGGGCGGGCGCGTCTTTCTCTTCGGATCACGGGCACGGGGCGACTTCAGAGCAGATTCGGATTGGGATTTTCTGGTCATTCTTCAAAAAGACAGAATTGAGAAAAGCGACTACGACAGTGTGATATATCCATTGACACTCCTTGGATGGAAGTTAGGTCTTGATTTTGTGCCTGTCATCTACACGGAGAACGATTGGAACAACCGTAAGGGCACTTTGTTCTACCATAATGTTCAAACAGACTCAATAAAAATTATTTAACCATGAATGAAGAGGAGAGACGGGTGATTGTTGATCAGGAAATGGTGAAAGCTCTGAAATTTCTGACTGATGCCGAAGAATTGGCAAGGTTGGAAATGTGGAACGTGGTGGCGAACAGGGCGTATTATGCGCTTTATCACGCAGTGATGGCGATGATGGTTAATGATGGATTTTTGCCCAAGACTCATAGTGGCCTTATTACCGAGTTTGGCCGGGAGTATGTTATTACAGGAAAAATTGATCCGAAATATTCAAAGGTTCTTTCTCAAATGAGGTCTATAAGGGAGAATTGTGACTATGATGTCTTTTATTATACCTGTAAAGAAGAAATGGAGCCTGTTTTGATCACCGTAAGGGAATTGATCGAACTCATCAATGAACGGATTAATGACAGCGCTTCGAAAAGATGACTTGTAATATTTAACGATGGCACCGCATTATCTGAACGAATTCCACAAGCGCAACAGTCAGGCCTGTCGAAAGGATCTACAGTCCTTACGGCGGCAGCGATTATCTGTAGAGGATGTCCTCCGACAGAGTCGGATGTTCGGCAGATCTACGACACGGATGATCTTGTCGGAGACGGTCGAATCCAAGAACGTTTAGTTGAGTTAGATATTTCATCTATAAGCCAATTGAAGCAAACTCTGCGGTAAGTCCATATTTTATCGACTTGCCGCAGAGTTATTTATAATAAACCTTGCGGAAAGTCAATTTTTTTTTAACTTTGCGCAAGGTTATCAATAAATATCATGAAGGTAATAGGCAGAAAATCAGAGATTGGGCAAATCCGGAAGTTGTATGATTCCGGAAAATCAGAGTTTGTTGTTGTCTATGGAAGACGGCGCGTGGGAAAGACTTTTCTGGTGAACCAGTTCTTCGACAATAAATTCCTTTTCAAGGTGACCGGGCTTGCGGTCAAGGACAAGGCCGCACAACTTGTCAATTTCGGAGAGGCTCTCAAAAAACAGGGCTCGCCCCTTTGCCCTTACCCGAAATCCTGGATGGAAGCGTTTGGCTTCTTGAAGACGCTTATCGAAAGTTCAAAGGTGAATGGACGCAAGGTCGTGTTCATTGATGAGTTGCCGTTCATGTACACCAATCGATGTGATCTGCTTGTGGCTCTCGAGCACTTCTGGAATGACTGGGGATGCACGCAAGACAATCTTATGCTGATTGTCTGCGGCTCCGCCACATCGTGGATAACAAAGAAGATCCTCCGGAACAAAGGCGGTCTGCATAACAGGGTGACAGGAAAGATCTACCTTAGACCGTTCAATCTGGCGGAGTGCAAGGCCTATTTCAAGTCGGCCGGCATCAGCCTTGATGAGAAGGATATCGCGGAATGTTACATGATCATGGGCGGGATTCCTTACTATCTCAGCCTCTTTGAGAAAGGGAAAAATCTCGCGCAGAATGTGGATGACCTATTCTTCAAAAGAAAAGGCAAACTGGATGGTGAGTTCGACAACTTGTACGCCTCCCTGTTTGAGAATAGCGAGGACTATATGAAAGTGATCGAGGCGCTCAGCCGCAAGAACGCCGGCCTGACCAGAAAAGAGGTCATAGCGGCGACAGGGCTTCCTGACGGAGGAGGCCTTAGCACTATCCTGTCTGACTTGGATGACTGCGACATAATCCGGAAATATAAGGCCTTCGGTAAAAAAGAAAATGACGCGGTCTATCAACTGACGGATTTCTACACAATCTTCTACTACAAGTTCATCAAGAAATATGGCACTTCGGACAAATCTTTCTGGTCCTACCAGACCGGCACCACCCTTCATAATGCTTGGGCAGGAATCGCGTTCGAGAGACTGTGCATGTACCATCATGTTCAGGTAGAAAAAGCGCTTGGTATTCAGGGTATTATGACGGAAACTTCGTCTTGGCGCTCGGAGGGCGCTCAGATTGATATGGTGATAAGCCGCGCCGACCGTGTCATAGACCTCTGCGAGATCAAATTCTGGGAAGGCCCTTTCTCAATCACAAAAAAATACCGTCAGGAACTGGACAACAAGATCAACTCCTTCCGCGACTCCCTCAAGCTTCGCCGGACCATCCACCTTGTCTTCATCACAACCTATGGCCTGAAGCCCAATGAATATAGCGGCGTGGTCCAGAACGAGGTGACCTTGAAGGATCTTTTCGAGTGATTATTTAACACAACGCCACCCGCCGCCAAGGTTCTTGCCTTTTCCCTTACATACTGTTCCGGAGAAAGGAACGTCTGCCGCTTCGCGGTCTTTTTCTTCTTCGCCGTTTTATGAATATTTCCGTAAAGATACGGCAATTAATTTTACGGCCGATTTATGGCCGAAGGATCGGCACGATTCCATAAATTGATGAATATCAAAGGATGGTGCCCCACTGATTTAGCAGCAGTGAGTTACGGAACGCTGCCCTCTGAATTTGACTGGCAGGATTTGCGAATATATTCAAAGACATGTAGTTATGATTTACAGAAATATTCGGTAACTTTACGGGGAAAATGAAAATTGGATGGATTATGAATATTCGGAGAATGTTTTTGGGCATGGCGGTGCTGTGCGGGTTTTCGGTTTCAGCGGCCGCGGAAGGGCGCTTCGACAAGCTCAGCGGCCGCGTTAAGGAGGTCCCTGAGCCTGTCGTCGAAGGAACCGTGGTTCGACAGGAAGGATCCGGCAAAGGGAAACTGATCGATGACGTGAACGTGTTCGTGGGGACGGACGGGTTCGGGAACGTGTACCCGGGGCCGCAGGTGCCGTTCGGAGGGATTCAGATCAGTCCGGACTGCGACGACAAGGACTATGACTGCGCGGCTGGGTACAAGTACTCCAAGCCGTTCATCCAAGGGTTCAGCCTCACGCACCTCAGCGGAACCGGAATCCCGGACATGGGCGATTTCCTCTTCCTGCCGGGAACCGGATCGAAGATGGAGCCGTCAACCTACGACCACAACCAGGAATGGGGCGAGCCGGGTTACTACGGAGTGATCCTGAAGGACTACGGAGTCAAGGCCGAGATGACGGCAGCCCCGCGAAGCGGAATATTCAAGTTCACATTCCCGCAGTCGGACAGTTCGTTTGTGATGATCGACCTTGACCACACCCTGAAATGGGACTGTCTTTGGTCAACGGTCCGTCTGCTGGACGAGCGCACGATCATCGGCAGCAAGGTCGTCAACGGCTGGAACCCGGGACGTTATGTCTATTTCGTGGCCAGATTCTCAAGGCCGATCGAGGAATTCAACATATTCCAGGATGACAAGCCTGTGATCTACAACACCAAACGGTTCCGCAGCTCGCTTGAGGCGTGGGGACAGAAACTGAAGGCTGTCGCAAGGTTCAAGACCGGAGCCGACGAGAGCATATTCATAGATGTCGCCGTGTCGGCTGTAGGCACTGATGGTGCTCTGAACAACCTCAAGGAGCTGGAAGGCAAGGACTTCGCCGCCGTAAGGACCGAGGCCGAGGATCTCTGGGAAAAGGAACTCGGGAAGTACGAGCTGGATTCCGACGACAAGACGCTCCGGGAGACATTCTACACCAGCGTCTATCGCACAGCCCTCCACCCGTTCCTCTTCGAGGACGCGGACGGACGTTTCCGCGAGCACGACGGCACGATCGGGAATGCGGAAGACTTCACCAACGTCACGACATTCTCGCTATGGGACACTTACAGGGCTTTCCACCCGCTTCTCAACCTCGTCAACAAGCCGCTTCAGGCAGACATCGCCAACTCGATGCTAGCCCATTTCGACAAAAGTACCGAGAAGATGCTCCCGATCTGGTCGTTCTACGGCGGCGAGACCTGGTGCATGATCGGCTATCACGCCTGCTCTGTACTGGCCGACATGATGCTCAAAGGCGTGCGTGGATTCGACTACGAGCGCGCGTTCCAAGCGATGAAGACCACCGCCACCAACCCTCACTACGACTGCATTCCTGAATATACCTCACTCGGCTACGTGCCTTTCGACAAGGAGAAGGAATCGGTCTCCAAGACTCTTGAATATGCCTACGACGATTGGTGCATAGCCCAGGCGGCCAAGCTTCTGGGTCACCGGGAGGACTACGAGTTCTTCCTCAACCGGTCGATGAACTACCGGAATCTCATCGATCCCGAGACCGGCTACATGCGCGGAAAGGATTCCGCCGGCAACTGGCGCGACCCGTTCGCCCCTGTCGCCTATCAGGGTCCGAACTCGGTCCACGGCTGGGGAGACATCACGGAAGGGTTCACGATGCAGTACACATGGACTGTGCCGCACGATTTCGGAGGCTATGTCGAGAGAGCCGGCAGGAAGTTGCTGCTGAGCCGCCTGGACAGCCTCTTCACCATCGAGCTGCCCGAGGATATTCCAGGAGCGCACGACATCTGGGGCCGCATCGGCGGCTACTGGCACGGCAACGAGCCTTGCCACCACGTCACCTATCTGTACGACTGGTTCGGCCAGCCGTGGAAGTGCCAGAAATGGGTGCGCTACATCGCCGACAACTTCTACGGCAACGAACCCGGCTCGCTGAGCGGCAACGATGACTGCGGCCAGATGTCCGCCTGGTACATTTTCAACTGCCTTGGATTCTATCCGTTCTGCCCCGGATCCGATGAGTACTACATCGGCTCCCCATGCGTTCCCGGCCTGAAGGTCAGGCTCTCGGACGGAGGTCTGTTGGAAATGACAACGGAAGGTTGGAGCAAGGATGCCGTTTACATCAAGGCCGCCTACCTCAACGGCAAGAGGCTGGACTCCCCCGTCATCCGCTACTCCGACATCAAAGACGGAGCCCGGCTTCATTTCGTGATGTCCAGCAGGCCGGTGAAGAATGGTTTTCGGCTGCGACCAAATTGATTGGCGAAGGATTACTTGGTAAGCGATAAACAATAAGTTGGTTATTATTTAAGGATTACTTAGGGGGTATCATCCGAAAATATTTCTGTTTTTTATAATCCGCATACGTTTCTTTTCATTATTTACGTTTTTAGTGCATATTATTGCGGTTCAAATATTCATTTAAAATTTGAACTATGTATTTCAATGAAAAGAGACAAGGACTCGCTCCGTTCGTGAATCTGCGGAGCGATGTGGGATTCAAGGCCGTGTTCGCGGACAGGAACAACAAGGACATCCTCATCGGGGTGCTGAACCAGATCCTGCCTCCGGAGGCGAGAATCGAGGACATCAAGGAGTATTCCGACAGGGAACAGCGGAGGGATGTCCCTTACGGTAAGAAGACGGTGCTGGATCTGGTCTGCGTGGACAGGGACGACAGGACGTTCGTCGTGGAGATGCAGGCCTCGGAGGAGGACTTCTTCTTCGAGAGGTGCGTCTACTACGCGTCGGGACTCTACCATCTCGAGCTCTCGGACGGGGTGCGGTACAAGGGGCTGCGGCCGGTCTACGTGGTGTCGTTCCTGAACTATCGCCTGAGGCACGACGACGAGTCACTCTGGGACACCGACCACTTCATCTCCTACTGGAGGTTCACCGAAAAACGCACCGGAATGGTTGCGGATCAGACAATTAGTGTTATCTTTGTGGAGATGACACTGTTCACCAAGACGCTGGAGGAGTGCGTGACGGAGTTCGACAGGCTGTTCTACATATTCAAGAACAGTGAAGGCTTCCAAAGGATCCCCGAATGGATCGAGGAGGCCGGCGGGATCTCAAGGCGGCTCGCCGAGGCGTGTGAGGTGGCGGCGTTCGACAAGGAGAAGAAACTTAAATACGAGATTGACAAGATGAACGAGTGGGACATTCTGGCGCAGAAGGAATATGCCGTGCGCAAGGGCTTGGAGGAAGGGTTGCAGAAGGGGCTGCGGGAAGGCCGTGAGGAGGGTCTGGAGCAAGGACGTGAGGAGACAAGACTTTCTATCGCAAGAAAGCTTTTCGAGGCCGGGACACCGGTTGATGTGATTGTCAACTGCACTGGAGTTGATGATGGAACAATCGCATCGTTCGCTCATCCCGAGTAGCATAATGGATGGCGATCCGCAAGTCCGGGAAGGAGCTTGCGGATGCTTTCTTTGAAGTTGCCTGACACATTTTGAAGGCGTTATTAAACGAGTCTGCGCAGCGGGGCAAAACGTGTCCTCCACTCTCTGGCCATGTTCCTTTTAATTCTTATTGATGTGGCAGTCGCCAATCTCAAGAGTCCTTGTCTTCTTTTTACTGTTCCTGGTATAGGAGCGTCTGCTTTTTCTTGGCCTTTTTCTTTTTGGCCAGTGGATGTAAATTTCTGTTAAGATACAACAATTAGTTAATTGTATGCTGAAGGAGCTGCAGAGGCTCTGCAAGTTGATGAATATTCCCGTGCCGCGGGATGCGCCTGACTGTCAGGCGGCAGTGAGCGTTTACCCATTCCGTCAAACATCACTGCCATGGGGGGACTGTCTAAAAGTATAATCACCCCCAGTTAGGATTGAATATTCGTTGTTACTCTGCATGCGGGCAATACTTTTCCATTTTCGTCGATACCTTTCAGACAGTCTGGGGGAGCTACCCCTCACTGCCCGGTGCCCGCTTCACTGCCAGGTGGGAATGTCACTCTTCGGAATTGCACGAAAAAGGGCCTGGGGGCTGTTAAGTAACATTCAAAAAATAACCTGCATCATCTTAAGGAATCTTTTCGGTCTAGATCTCTTTTCTCATCAGTCATGTGCCACCGGCACACTCCTTCTTCAAAAAAAGATCTATCCTCGAAAATCTTCTCTTAATCTGAAGCAACTTATTTTTTTTCATGTTCCTAAGTCGCAATTCTGTGTTGAAAATTAGGCTTTTCGGGCGAAAAGGCCGCCAGAATTGCAGCGGAAGAGTGGCTGAAGGGCTTTGCAGACGTGTCCGCTATGCAATTCTGTCAATGCCAGCGGAACGATACGTCGCTGAGGTCGAGCTTCAGACCTTGACTCAGTACGGTTCCACGATAAATCAGATCTGCGGTTTCGACATTGTCGCAAAACAGCAAAACAACATAACGACAAAACAGCAAAACAGCAGCAAAATAGTTGAAGATTCAAGTTTGGAAGAGCAACATCCGCGTGGCGGCGGAGAAGTTCGTTGGGATATTCATTGATAATGTGTTAAATTTGTTGCCGCAAGCTTTTGCGTCGGTGTCGGCCTGGAAGGGTGGGCCGGTCGCCGGAGGTTATGGCTATTCGTAAAATGAGAAATGGTATGAAATTCATAAGTTGGAATGTGAACGGGCTTCGCGCCTGTGCGGGGAAAGGCTTTGATGAGGTGTTCAACACGCTTGACGCGGATTTTTTCTGTCTGCAGGAGACGAAGATGCAGCCGGGGCAGCTGGATCTGGAGTTCCTGGGCTACACGTCGTACTGGAACTCGGCGGAGAAGAAGGGGTATTCCGGGACGGCGATATATTCAAGGCACACGCCGCTCTCGGTGACGTACGGCATCGGGGTTGAGGAACACGACCACGAAGGACGCGTAATCACTCTGGAGATGCCTGAGTTCTACCTCGTCTGCGTCTATGTGCCGAACTCTCAGGACGGTCTCCGGAGGCTCGACTACCGGATGCGGTGGGAGGATGATTTCCGGGAATATCTTGCCGGCCTCGCCGCCCGGAAGGGTGTGGTGGTCTGCGGTGACATGAACGTGGCCCACAATGAGATAGACATCAAGAATCCGGACACGAACCGCCGCAACGCCGGGTTCACCGATGAGGAACGCGGCAAGTTCTCCGGGCTTCTGGACTCGGGTTTCACTGACTCCTGGCGCTTACAGCACCCGGACGAGGTGAAATATTCCTGGTGGTCGTACCGATTCCACGCCCGCGAGAAGAACGTCGGTTGGCGGCTGGACTATTTCCTCGTCTCCGACTCACTCAGGGACAAGATCGCAGCCACCGAGATCCACACCGAGATCCTCGGCTCAGACCACTGCCCCGTCGAGCTCGACCTCGATCTGTAAGACAAGACCGTGCGCGGGAACAGGCCATCTGCTCACGAGGGCGCTATATTCATTGGTCTCGTGTACAGAAATGGTTTTTTCGCTCACGAGGGATCTCTTTCCCTGCCTTTCGTGAGCGGAAATGGGCATTTCACTCACATTCAAAGGCTGTTAGGGAAGAATGAATATTATTGCGTATATTTCGCTGCGTAAAGTACGCAATGACATTGGCGGAGCCCCGTGGCGTATAACGCACTGAATGACAGTCAACTCTGAAATACCGCCATCCCATTTGTCCCGGTGGCTATTTGGAAACCTTTGAAAGTAAGTAAATAACATGTTGCGATAGTTCTCGCAGTCCGGGCATATTTTTTAATTGAATATTTAGTCGTAACTTAGCGGACTGCTTGACAGGCAAAGAATTTGTGGGGAAGAATAGCCGGTCGCTTGGATGCGACAGCTGAGTTTGCGGGGGTGGATGGTGTCGAGGTATCGATAGAAGTGCCGGTAAAGGAAGGACTGGAGCGGGGAAGTGCCGGAGCTGCATAATGAGTGGAACATTTATTAACACTAATGAATATGAAAACAAATAGATTTTTGGGCTTCATCATGTCTGTGGCGGCGCTTGCTTTCGCGGCCACGGCTTGTGATGACAAGAAAGAGGACTTGGGCGCTCCGTCGGTGGAGGTCGAAAAGTCCGAGATTTCATTTGAGAAGACCGGCGGAACCGAGACCGTTCAGGTGACGGCCACCAGAGACTGGAAGGCCACTACCGAGCAGGACTGGATCTCCATCGGGCCGAAAGGAGGAGAGGCCTCCTCGAAGGCTGTGACTGTCGAGATCAAGGTGATGGAGAACACCGGGGTTGATCGTGAAGGATCTGTGAAGTTCGACATCGGCCTTGACTCCAAGACTTTGACCGTTAAGCAGAAAGGAACAGGTTCCGTGGCTGACATGACCGTCTACAAGAACGACTTTGACAAGGAGAAGGCCGTCAAGAGCGACAGCGGTTGGAAGACATACCTTGATTCGTTCGAGGGGTGGCGCAATGAGACCGGCACGGGAATCTCGTCTGTTACCTACGCCTCAAGCGGAGTAAGCGCAAGAACTAATGACAAGTACAACTCGTCATCATCCTCATCTGACTATCAGGGATCGGGAATGAATTATCTTTGGTTCGGGAAGGAACCGTATTTCGAGGTAAAGAACATAACGCTGCCGGCATCAACGAATTACACGCTTTCGTTCGGAGCTGAGCGCAATGAATATTCCCAGAGCGGGGACATCGACAACACTTTCAAGCATGATGAGTTCAAGGTGTATGTCAGCAATGACGGAAGCAAGTGGGTGCAGATTGAATATTCATTCCCTGCCGGCGACAAGAACAAGCGTTGGGATCTTGCTTCCTCCACATTCACTGTTCCTGACGGGACTTCCGCCCTCTATCTTTATTTCATGTCCACAAAGGCAAGCGTCTATTGTTTTGATGACTTGACCCTTTCGATTTCCGAAAAGGCCGGCACCGTCATCGACTTCTCCAAGGGCGTTGACCTCGGCACCGGTGGTGGAGACAATCCAGGACCTGCCACGGAAATGAAAATCTCCGAGGTTCTCAGCTCCCCTAGCGGAACAGCGGCCATTGTGACCGGCACTGTTGCAGCCACTTACCAGAGAGGTTTCGTCATCACAGACGGTGCGGACTATCTTCTTGTTTACGATGGCACCAAATGCGCCGCGAAAGAGAAGGACAATGTGAAGGTGTCAGGAACGACTTCTGAATATGGCGGGCTTATCCAGCTGGCCTCTCCGGAGGTGACTGTCGTATCTTCCGGCAACGCATTGACTCTGCCTTCGCCTAAGGTTCTGGACGCTGCCGCCTTTGACGCATATTCATCAAGCAAGATTGAATATATCTCCTACGAAGGAACTCTTTCCGTGAGTGGAAATTATGTGAATGTTGAAGTTGCCGGCGCGACCAAGCACACGGGCAGTCTTGCCTACATCAATGACAGTTTCAACGCAAAGTCGTTCGATGGCGCGGTTGTGAAGGTGACCGGTTTCTATGTGGGACTTGCCAGCAATAACAAATACGTCAACACAATGGTTACGGATCTTGTCCCAGGGGCCTCTGATTATCTGACTGTCAGCACCACAACTCTTTCTGCCGCGGCTGATGCCACCACAGCCACCTTTGATGTGAAAGCGAATGTCGCTTGGACAATCACCTCCGACAACTCCGCCTACACTGTCGAGCCGGCCTCCGGTGACAAGAACGCTACGGTTACCGTGAAGTTCGCCGCCAACACAGCGGAGACTGACAAGGTTGTGAAGTTCACGGTTTCCACAACCGCAGATGTCGCAACCAAGTCTTACACGGTTACTCTTACTCATAGAGGAAAGAGCGGTTCTCAAGGTGGTTCGGAGATTGTCGCTTCTGTTGATAAAGATTATTTGGCCAAGAACAAGAGTGGAAAGCTGGATGATGTGATTTCTTATGAAAACGATACTGATTATGATGCTGGTACTACAGTTACCGAACTTCGTGTCTATAAAGGGAAGAATCTGACCATCAAGGCGGTGGACGGGTACACCATCACAAAAGTTGAATTCACTTGCACGAAGAATTGTGGAGTCAAGCAAGGCTTTTACACTACAAGTCCTGTGAGTGTTGACGCTGGCGCGACGAGCACTTCTGCCGGAAGTGGTAATGTTGGTACAATAACAGTTTCCGGAAACACTGCGACTGTGAAATACACAGCGTCAGAAAACCAGATGAGAGTGACCAAACTTGCCGTTACTTACAAAGCTAAGTAATATTACGAAAAACATAAGCAAAGGGATGCCCGGAGACACGGGCAGCCCTTTTGCTCTCTAAAGCGATAATACGTGAAGGTTGCGTTGAGTAGAATTTGGATGATTTGCGCCGGGGTTGTGATGCTGGCGCTATCATCTTGTGGCTCAGGCGGTAAGGAGGATGTGCTTCCGCCGACAGTCGAGGTGAAGACCGCGGTGGTTGAGGCGGGAGGATATTCACAGTTCATTTATGTGAAGGCCTCGTCATCCTGGAGGATCACTATAACTTCGGTGGACGGCGGCGAGCCTGTGGATTGGATTATTGCTGATCCGAGCTCTGGCAGCGGCGACATGGATGTCACCCTGAAGGTGGAGGAGAACAAATCGGAGAAGGAGCGCTCGGCTGTGATCACGGTGGAGAACAGTGCGGGCAAGGCTTCGAAGACTATCAGTCAGAAGGCTAAAGGGTCAGAAGTGAAGCCTGATCCGACACCATCCGGCGGCAATCTCTCTCCGAAGACAGGGTGGATGGAGCTTCCGGCTATTCCGGAGGGGATGGATGCGTTCACGCATTCGATGACTGTCGGGTCGGTGAGCACGCGAAATTATTCATTCCTTTGGGATTACGACAATCTGGTGGCGCCGTGGGTGGCTTATCCGCTATGCGTTTGGAATATGAGCGGAAAAGCCGGAAGGACTGACGCCTGGGCTTTGGATCCCCTGTTGCCGGCGAACAAGCAGCCGGTTCTTACAAGAGGCTTTTCAGAGGGTAACGCCGGCTGGTTCGCAAGAGGTCACCAGATTGCCTCGGCTGATCGGCAGACATCCTACTCCTCGAATGCGATGACTTTCTACGGCACAAACATGACACCTCAGATCAATAAGGGCTTCAACGCTGACATCTGGGCGAATCTGGAAGGTAAGGTCCGCTCATGGGCCGGCCGTTCCGACACGCTCTACGTTGTGACCGGGTGCGTCATAGACTACAAGGATGGCGAGACTGTCAAGTATGCCGTGGACAACTACGGCAAGAAGGTTACCGTTCCGACAGCCTACTACAAGGTCGTCCTCCGCTACATGAAGAATTCCACGGTTGGCTATTCGGGCTATTCCGCCTGTGCCGTGTGGCTGGACCACAAAGTCTACAGCACGAAGAACATAGACTCGAAGTACTCGATGTCCGTCAAGGATCTTGAGAAGAAAGTCGGCATGGATTTCTTTGTGAACCTGCCTGCCGTTGTCGGCGAGGAAATGGCTGCCAAGATTGAATCCGAGGAACCGAAGAGTGTCGACTGGTGGTGGAGGTAGCGCCCCGGCGGAACCGACATATTCATGAATAATAATACTAAACTGATATGCGTTTGAGAAAAATACTTTATTCCGCTCTGCTGCTTCTGGTTGTGGCCGCCACGGCCTGCGCCAAGGGGGACAAGGGCGCGAGGGGGTATGTCATCGGCTTCTATAATGTCGAGAACCTCTTCGACACCTACCACGACGAGGGCAAGAATGACTATGAATATCTCCCCGACGGGGCAAACCGCTGGACTGACGCGCGGTACAACCGCAAGCTCCGCAACATCGCCACGGTGATCAAGGCGATGGCTGACGAGAACAAGGCTTTCCACACGGTTCTGGGCCTGAGCGAGGTCGAGAACCGCCATGTGCTTGAGGATCTTGTGAGCCAGAAGGAGATCGCCGACGCCAATTACCAGATCGTGCACTATGACGGTCCGGACCGCCGAGGTGTCGATGTGGCCCTGCTCTACAGGCCGGAGCAGTTCAAACTGATTGAAAGCAAATCCATTCCGTTTGATTTCGACAGTAAGGACATAAAGTTCGACATGGACGAGGAGTCCCAGGGACACTTCCGTACCCGTGATGTGCTGATGGTCAGGGGCGAGATCAAGGGCGAGATGTTCGCGTTCTTCGTCGCCCACCTTCCATCCAGGATCGGAGGCAAGGGGAGCGACCTTAGGAGCCGTGGCGCGGAAATCATCTACGAGAACTCCGCCAAACTGATGAATGAATATCCCGGGATCAAGATCGTGGTGATGGGTGACATGAACGACAACCCTACGGACGAGAGCATGGTCGTCTATATGCACGGCAAGGAGAATGTCTCCGAAGTCGGCAAGATGGACTTCTTCTCTCCGTTTACCTCAATGTTGAAAGCCGGTTACGGCTCTTTGGCCTATCGTGGCGAGTGGAACATCTACGACATCATCCTTGCGAACGAGGCGCTTGTGAACGCTCCGAAGGGGACGCTCAGGATTGTTCCGATCGTGAAGGGCAAGTACTACGGACGCGTCTTCAACCAGCCGTTCATGGTTCAGCAGACAGGGCAGTACAAGGGTACGCCGTTCCGGACATATTCATCAGGCTCCTACGTCGGCGGCTACAGCGACCACTACCCGACCTATATTGTTGTCAGCAATAAATAGTTAATGTTCAATGAATATGATAAAGAAAATAATCCTTGCCGCATCGGCTCTGTTTCTGGCTCTGACTTTGTCGGCCCAGAACTACACCGGTGGCGTGAAAGGCACGGTCGTCAGCCGCATGAGCAGGACGGTCATCGATGGAGCTGACCTGATCCTCTACTCGGGAGGGCAGGAAGTCGCCCGTGTCAAAGCCGGACAGGACGGAACGTTCCGGATCGGTAATCTGAAGGACGGAATGTACGACCTTGTCATCGAAAGCCCGGACTACCTCCCGTCCAGAGTCAACGTGACCGTCAATGACGGCTATGTCAAGAACATGTTCAACCTGTCCCTGACCCCGGTGGCGAAAGTCGCCGAGGTGGACGACGCCAGTTTCTCCGAGTTCGACATGGACGATTCCGGCTACCAGGACAGCCCTACCATCCTTTTCGGCCAGAACGATGTGTTCAACAACATGGCCGGCTACAATTTCAGTTCCGTGCGCTTCCGTGTCCGCGGCTATTCCAGTGAGTCACAGGATGTTTATCTTGCTGGCGTGAGGATGAACGACGCTATCACGGGCTACACGCCGTACTCCCTCTGGAGCGGTCTCAACGAGGCCACCAGAAGCAAGGAGTCCGTGAACGGAGCCGAGGTCTCCGATTTCGGATTCGGCGGCTACAACGGCCTCACGAACATCATGCCGATGGCCTCTTCCGTCCGCACAGGCTGGAGAGGAAGCGTGCTGACCAACAGCGCACTGTACAGGCTCCGCCTGATGCTGACCTACGCTTCCGGACAGTTGGACAACGGCTGGTCCTACGCTTTCAGCGCATCAGCGAGGCTTGGCGGAAATGACTGGATAAAGGGCGTTTTCTACCGCTCGTTCGGCTACTACGGAGCCGTGGAGAAGAGGTTCGGCGAGGAGCATAAGCTGGGATTCACATTTATGGCCGCCCCTGGCGAGCGTGGAGCGCAGAACGGTTCCACCCAGGAGGTCTACGATCTGATGGGCGACAACATGTACAACTCCAACTGGGGCTACTATAACGGCAAGGTGCGCAACGCCCGCGTCCGCAAGACCCACGAGCCGATCGCCATCCTCAAGTACGACTTCACACCGGAGTCCCAGAAGTTCTCGGCCTCGGCCACAGTGCTTTACAGATTCGGCAAGAACGGCTACACGGCTCTTGACTGGTACGATGCCCCGGATCCTCGTCCTGACTACTACAGGAACCTTCCGAGCTATTTCTACATGGACAACACGGACTACAACCGTCGTAACTTCGCCAAGTACGCATGGGCGAAGGAGGCTTGGGAGACCGACCTCCCATCGACCACCCACATCAACTGGGATCGTCTCTATGCCGTGAACTCCTTGAACTCCACCGCCTCAGGTAACCGTTCGAAGTACGTGATCGAGGAGAGGCGTGTGGACCAGAACGACCTCAACTTCGCTGTCAACGCCAAGTGGAATCCTGTCAAGTTCCTGACAGTCAACGGAGGACTCTCCTACAAGTGGAACCGCACGGAGTACTACAAGATTCTGGACGACCTGCTCGGCGGAGACTACTATGTCAACATCGACCAGTTCGCCGAGAGGGATTTCGCCGCCTATCCGACGATGATCCAGAACGATCTGGACTACTATCTTAAGAACGGAGCCGCCCAGACCCTTGCCCAGGGTGACAAGTACGGCTACGACTACTATGCCCACGTCCGCCGCGCGGAGGCCTGGGCCTCAGGACGTTTCACGTTCGGCGGCTTCGAGGCGACGGTGGCCGGAAGGCTTGGATATTCGAAATTCTGGAGGGAAGGTCTTTTGAGGAAGGGTCTTTTCCCGGGACTTGACGACAACGGCAACCCGTTCACCTACAATGGGGAAGTCATCACCAAGTACGACCAGATCGACGGCAGGCCGATCACCTCGAAGGGTGAGTCCGACAAGAAGGACTTCCTGACGGGATCCGGAAAGATCAACCTCGGCTACTTCATCAGCGGAGGCCACAGGATCTACGCCGACGCAGCCTACATCACCGAAGCCCCGACATTCAACCAGGCGTTCATCTCCCCGAGGACGAGGAACACCGTGATGCCTGACCTCAAGACCATCAAGACATTGACGGCGGACATCAACTACGCCTACAGCAATTCCGGCTACGATGTGCGCGTCACCGGATTCTACACCTCCATCAAGGATCAGACGGACGTGATGAGCTTCTACGATGACTCGCAGAACTCGTTCACCAACTTCGCGATGTCCGGAATAGACGAGCGCCACATCGGAGTCGAGCTCGGCTTCAAGGTGCCTACCCCAGTGCCGAACCTTTCCGTTCAGGGAGTTCTCTCCTACGGCAAGTTCATCTACACCTCGAACCCTACGATGTACCAGACCTACGACAACAGCGCTGAATATGTCGCCGGCACCTACGGTGTCATCATCCCTTATTGGAAGAGCCACCCGACCGCTGACGGGAAGACCGTTCAGCACTATGTGCCGAGCACACCGCAGCTTGCGACCAGCCTCGGCCTCGCGTGGAACAAGAACTACTGGTTCATCGACGCGGATGTGGATTTCTTCGGCAACTCCTATCTGGACATGAACCCTCTCTACAGGACGGACATGGCCACAGCCGGGCCTGACGGTCAGGTGACCGCCCAGGAGATCGAGTACATGGCCGCGCAGGAGAAGTTCAAGAACTTCATGCTCGTGAACGCCAGCGTGGGCAAGTCCTGGTATATTCAGAGAAAGTACCAGCTCGGCTTCTCGATGCAGGTGAAGAACCTCCTGAACAACAGGGACGTCCGCACCGGCGGCTACGAGCAGACCCGTCTTGTGGACAACACCGTCAGCAAGGAGAGATTCTACAGGTTTGATTCCAAGTACTTCTACATGAGCGGAATCAACTACATGTTGAACATTTATTTCAGATTCTAAGGATTCCAAGGTATGAAAAGAATATATTTCGCGCTGATCGCCGCCATTTTCGTCCTCGCCTCCTGCGAGGAATGGGACCAGGTCTTCACCACGGACTACGGCAAGGCTGATGTCTACGAGCCTGTGACGATGACCCCCAACACGACCATCGCCCAGCTCAAGGCTCTGTACAAGTCCGGTCCGGTGAAGATCGAGAAGGACATCGTCATCGGAGGACAGGTGGTCTCCGAGGACCGCAGCGGCAATGTCTACAAGAGCGTCTACATCCAGGACGCCACGGGCGGCATAGAGTTGAAGATCGGCAAGAACGCCCTCTACAACGACTACAAGCTCGGCCAGTGGGTCTATGTCAAGTGCGGCGGCCTCACGCTCGGCGCCTACAACGGAATGATCCAACTGGGCTACGCCGATCCTACCGGTGAATATGAGACCTCCTACATCGAGGTTCAGTACATCATTGACACTCACATATTCAGAGGTAAGATTGACACTCCGCTTCAGCCCAAGAAAGTCTCCGCCGCCGATCTTCTGAAAGAGGAGAACATCGGCTGCTATGTCGAGCTTGACGGCCTGACCTACGCCAACGAGATCTTCTGCCTGATCTACATAGACTCCTACAAGGATAAGAAGTCCTCGTCCAACAGGATATTCCTATCCGGCACAGGCAAAGACTACAAGCCGGTCGCGGATCCGACGTGGGGCATAACGACCTGGGCGATGTCCAAGCAGGGTTTCATCGGCTACCTGAATTCCGGAAAGTTCGATGACGCCTATTCCGCTGATTATGCCAGACAGGTTTCGGATCCGGAACTCAAGGCCACGCTTCTGAAGAACGCGTCGGCATATTCCGTCAGCCAGTACTTCAATATGGGCAGTCAGTCCGTGCAGATCCGCACCAGCGGCTATTCCCGCTTCGCAGACACCCAGATTGACGAGGCCATCCTCGGTGGCGCCCCGATCAACGTCAAAGGAATCCTCACTATCTATCAGGGCAAGGCTCAGTTCACCCTCATTGATCTCGATGGTGTTGAAAAGGTAATATAATATATTGCAGATAGAGAAAGCCTCCGCACAGTCATTCGCTGTGTGGAGGCTTTTTCAATGAAAATATCAAATGTCTGTGAGTGTCAAGGCCTTGTTCCTTGGGAAAAAAGCCTTATCTTTGAGAGTTGAGTTATATTGAATTATGGAGGCCGGATTCAAAAGATTCCCTATCGGGATACAAACATTCAGTAATATTGTCGAGGGAGGTTACCTCTACATCGACAAGACAGGTTTTGTGCACGATTTGGCGGAGACTTACAAGTACGTGTTCCTGAGCCGTCCGCGTCGTTTCGGTAAATCCCTGCTGTCCTCGACTTTCCATTGCTATTTCGAAGGAAGGAAGGATCTGTTTGAGGGGCTAAAGGCCGGAGAGGAGAAGAAAGAATGGAAGCGGCACCCGGTCTTCCATTTCGACATGTCCACAGCCAAGCACGTGAACGAGGATCAACTGTTGCGCCAGCTCGACTATAAACTGTCTGAATATGAGAGAGTTTATGGTAAAGGTGAGAATCTGGACAAGATGGATGTCAACGCAAGGTTGGAGTTTCTGGTAAAAGAGGCGTTTGCCAAGACCGGGGAACCAGCTGTGCTGATCGTTGATGAATATGACGCACCGCTGCTGGATGTGATGAACGACAAGGTCAGGCTTCCGTCCCTGAGGCAGATAATGAGGAATTTCTACAGCCCGATAAAGAGTCTTGACCCTTATCTGCGGTTTGTATTCATCACTGGAATCAACAAGTTCGCCCAACTCAGCATATTCAGCGAGCTGAACAACCTGAAGAATATTTCGATGGAGACTAAATACTCAGCGATTTGCGGTATTTCTCAGAAGGAGCTGGAGGACAATATTCAATTTGGTGTGCAGGCGCTTGCCGACAGACAGAAGATTTCCTACGATGAAGCTCTGAAATTGTTGAAATATAACTACGACGGCTATCATTTCTGCGATGGGTCCGAGGATATCTACAATCCTTTCAGCTTGCTTAATGCCTTGAGTGACCGTCGTGTCGGCAGCTACTGGTTTGATTCCGGCACGCCGACCTATCTTGTAGAAAGGCTGAGGTGTAACCCGATTGACGAAACCACATTGGACAACATCCCGCTGGTTCCCCAGTCCGATTTTGACGTGTCTCCGGAACTCTCCGACAACTCCTTGCCGATGCTCTATCAGACTGGTTACCTGACCATCAAGTCCTACGATGAGCGGATGCAGCTCTACACCCTCGGCTACCCGAACAGGGAAGTCAAGATAGGCTTCACCCGAGGACTTCTCGGTGAATATCCGAGCAAGACAGGAACAGCCTCCGGATTCGTGGCGCATTTCTATGCCGCTATGGACTCCCGGGACATCGACCTTGCGATGGAGAAGCTACAGGCTTATCTCGCCGGAATCCCGAACGATTTGGAGAACAAGACCGAAAAGCACTATCAGACAATCATATACCTGATTTTCTCGTTACTGGGATTCTATATCCGCACCGAGGTCAAATCCGCCTTCGGACGAGCCGACGCCGTCTGCTACACCGACAACAGCATATATGTCTTCGAGTTCAAGGTTGACGGCTCTGCAGAAGACGCATTGAAGCAGATAGACGAAAAAGGCTACATGCTCCCTTACAAGTTAGAGGACGGCAAGACCCTCGTCAAAGTTGGTGTCAACATCTCCTCCCGGATCCGCACCGTCGAGAAGTGGGTTGTGGGATAATCCGTATTCCCGTGTTCGGGCATATTCATTGATTTGATGGAATATAATGGATATTAACATATTAAGCAACCTTCAAAAAATAACCTGCATCATCTTAAGGAATCTTTTCGGTCTATATCTCTTTTCTCATCAGTCATGTGCCACCGGCACACTCCTTCTTCGAAAAAAGATCTATCCTCGAAAATCTTCTCTTAATCTGAAGCAACTTATTATTTTCATGTTACTAAAATTTAAATCAAACTAAGATGAAAAAAACAATCTTAGCATTAGGAGCGATCGCGATGATGGCAGCATGCGCACAGACAAAGAACAATCCGTTCCTTGAGGAATGGGACACACCGTACGGCATTCCGCCGTTCGAGAGGATTCAGCTGACGGACTATATTCCTGCCGTCAAGGCTGGAATCGAGGAGCAGAACAAGGAACTTGAGGCCATCCTGGGCAATCAGGAGGCTCCTACCTTCGAGAATACCGTGGCGGCTTACGAGCTGTCCGGCAAGACTTTGACCAAGACAACGGCTGTCCTCTTCAATCTTCAGGAGACAGAGGGAAACGACGAGATGAGCAAGGTGGTGGAGCAGGCCACGGCCCTGATGACCGAGCACGAGGACAACATCTCGATGAACAAGGCGTTCTTCGAGCGTGTCAAGGCTGTCTATGACGCTGACCAGAGCGGACTTACGAGAGAGCAGCAGATGGTTCTCAAGAAGCTCTACCAGAGTTTCACCCGCAACGGTGTGGATCTGGAGGAGGCCGCCCAGGCAAGGCTTAAGGAGATCAACCAGAAGATTGCCGCCGCGCAGCAGAAGTTCGGCACGAACCTTCTGGCCGAGAACAACGCGTTCAAGGAGCAATTCGGACTCCCTGTCTCATCCTACACCTCCGAGATGACATCCTGCGAGGACAGGAACCGCCGCGAGGCGATGTTCAAGGCCTATTCGTCAAGGGGCAACAATGGCAATGAATATGACAACAAGGCTCTCTGCCTTGAGATCCTGAAACTCCGCGCCGAGAAGGCCAGACTCCTTGGCTTCGACAATTTCGCAGCCTATCAGCTGGACAACAAGATGGCTCACGACCCTGCTACCGTGGACGCTTTCCTTGACAGGATCATCGGCCCGGCAGTGGCCAAGGCTAAGGAAGAGGTGGCTGACATGCAGGTGATTATGGATGAGGACATCCAGGCCGGTAAGGTGGCCGCAGGTTCGAGGATCGAGCCTTGGGACTGGTTCTACTACGCCGAGAAGGTACGTCAGCGGAAATATTCTTTGGACGAGAATCTGACGAAGCCATATTTCCGGATGGAGAATGTCCGCAACGGCATATTCTTCGCCGCCAACAAGCTTTACGGCATCTCCGTCGAGCCGCTGAAGGATGTTCCGCTCTACAACCCTGCCGTCGAGGCCTTCAAGGTCATTGACGCGGACGGAAGTCTTCTTGGAATATTCTCGACCGACTATTTCCCTCGCTCTTCGAAGAGAGGCGGCGCGTGGATGACGAACTTCCGTGAGCAGTATGTTGACGCCCAGGGCAATGACGTTCGCCCTATCGTCATCAACGTCTGCAACATGACGGCTCCGACCGACTCTCTCCCGGCCCTCTTCACCATTGATGAGGTCGAGACTGTGTTCCACGAGTTCGGTCACGCCCTCCACGGACTTCTCACAAAGTGCCACTATCCTTCCGTCAGCGGAACCAATGTCGCCCGTGACTTCGTGGAGACATTCTCTCAGTTTAATGAGAACTGGGCTTTCCAGCCGGAGATTCTTGCTGAATATGCCAAGCATTACGAGACCGGTGAGGTCATTCCTGACTCCCTCGTGGCCAAGATTAACAATGCCAGGAAGTTCAACCAGGGCTTTATGACCTCAGAGCTTTGCGCCGCGTCCATCCTCGACATGAAGTGGCACGAGCTTGACGAGGAGGATCTCGCGAAGCTTTCCGAGGGAGACCAGGCTGCCAATGTGGCTGAATTCGAGAAGAAGGTCTGCCGTGAGATGGGTCTTATCGACGAGATCATCCCGCGCTACCGCACGACCTACTTCAACCACATATTCAACAGCGGCTACAGCGCCGGCTACTACAGCTACCTCTGGGCCGAGGTTCTGGACAAGGATGCTTTCGAGTACTTCGAACAGCAGGGCATCTACAATCCTGAGGTGGCTCTGAAGTTCCGCCAGACCTTCCTTGAGAAGGGTGGCAGCGAGGAACCGATGACCCTCTACCTCTCCTTCCGTGGCGCCCAGCCTGATCCGGGTGCTCTTCTCCGTGCCAGGGGACTGACTGAATAGTATGTGCTCTGGTCGCTGAGCTTGTCGAAGCGACCGGATGTTAAAAACGCATAATCTCCGCTGACAGTGGGGGCAGAAAAAAGGCAAATGGCAAATTTTGCACGTTACCAAAATTTGCCATTTGATTTTTCTGCCCTAAGGGTGTCGATCTGTGAATGTCTAAAGGTCTTTGGTACACGAGAAGCCTCTCTGCGGTACCAAGTACTTTAAATAATGCCTTTGGTACACGAGAAGCCTCTCTGCGGTACCAAGTGCTCTAAATAATGCCTTTGGTACACGAGAAGCCTCTCTGCGGTACCAAGTACTTTAATAATGCCTTTGGTACACGAGAAGCCTCTCTGCGGTACCAAGTGCTCTAAATAATGCCTTTGGTACGTATAACTGCCTTCTGGTGTACCAAACCTCTATAATAATGTCTTTGGTACACGAGAGGGCTTTCTGGGGAACAAACTTAATTTATTTTGTCAAAATTATTCTGCTAAAATAATTTCGGCAGAATAATTTTGTTATATTTGCCGTAGATGGAATTAACTATGGACAATTATATCAATCCGTTCTTTGTCGCGGGAAGGATTCCTCCAGAATTTTTCTGTGACAGGGACACAGAAACCAAGCGGTTGACGGGCTGCATATTAAATGGGGAGAATGTCGTTCTGACCTCTCCGAGGAGGGTCGGGAAGACGGAGCTTATTTATCATTGCTTTGATGAAGAGAGGCTGAAAGACAAGTTTTTCGTGATATTCGTGGATATTCTTCACACCTCCAGTCTGAGGGAACTTATAATGGAGTTCGGAAATGGGGTTTTCAAGAAGGTCGCGAGGCATAGTGACAAACTTATGAAGTCTTTCGCTTCGACTCTAAGGTCGCTTCAAGGGAGTTTTGGATTTGATCCGGTGAGTGGAATGCCGACATTCAACGTCCGTCTGGGGGATATAACCGCTCCTGAATATACCATCGAGGAGATATTCGAATATTTGGAGAAGGCGGGCAGGCGCTGCATTGTTGTAATCGATGAGTTCCAGCAGGTTGTGAAATACCGTGAGAAAGGTGTGGAGGCATTGCTGAGGGCGAATATTCAGCGCTCTTCCAACTCTAATTTTATCTTTTCCGGCAGTGAGAGGAGGATAATGGATCAGATGTTTCTGGACTCAAAGAGGCCGTTTTACCAGAGTGCGACCAATTTGAGTATGGATCCGATTGACAGGAGTGTTTATGCTCGGTTTGCGCAGGGTCTGTTCGCAAGGTATGGAAAGACAGTTACGGAAGAGGGAATCTACAAAGCGTACGATATGTTTGAGGGAATAACCGCCTACGTGCAGAGAATAATGCACGATGTGTTCACGGAGACGGTTACAGGTGGGACCGCGGATGTTAATCTTGTGGACAATATGATAGACCGCTTTATCGAGGAGAGTTCCAGACGCATTCGCGAGCAACTTTCGGTAATAACGGAGCAACAGAAAGAATTGCTGTATGCGATTCATTCAGAGGGTATTGCTAAAGGGTTGACGGCTTCGGCGTTTGTGAAAAGACACAGACTGAAGTCCGCAAGCTCCGTCCAGTCCGCGACCAAACAGCTCCTTGAGATGGATCTTATTACAAAAGAGGGCAATGAATATACTCTCTCGGATCCATTGCTGAAACTTTGGCTAACACGTGAAATCCAATAATTCATTAATATTATGAAAAGAATGTTTTTGACCCTCCTTCTTGGAGGAATGACGCTTTCGGCGGTTGGTGGGCCTGCTGAAGTGACCGACGAGGCGAGGCTGTTGAGGTTCCCGGCGACGAACGGGACGGATGTGGTGTTCTCTTACGCCGGCGACCTGTTCACGGCTCCGCTCAGCGGTGGCGAGGCACGCCGACTGACCTCCCACATCGGCTACGAGATGTTCGCGCACTACTCACCGGACGGCAAGACGATCGCCTTCACCGGGGAATATGACGGCAACCGTGAGGTTTACATCATCCCGGCAGGAGGAGGAGAGCCTGTCCGCCTGACCTACACGTCCACCAACGGACGTGACGACCTCGGTGACAGGATGGGACCTAACAACATCGTGATGGGATGGACACCTGACGGAAAGAGCATCATATTCAGAAACCGCACTGGCGATGGCTTTTCCGGCAAGCTTTGGACGGTTTCCGTGAACGGCGGGATGCCTCAGGAGATTCCGCTTCCGGAAGGAGGCTTCTGCTCCTATTCGCCTGACGGAAAGAAACTTGCTTACAACCGTGTGATGAGAGAGTTCAGGACCTGGAAATATTACCGTGGCGGAATGGCCGACGAGATCTGGATCTACGACGGCAGGAAGGTCGAGAAGATCACCGACAACCCGGCACAGGACATATTCCCGATGTGGGTGGGCGACGAGATCTATTTCGCGTCCGACCGTGACATGACGATGAACCTATTCGTTTACAACACGAAGACCAAAGCCACGGCCAAGGTGACATCATTCGATGACTATGACGTGAAGTTCCCGAGCACGAACGGCAGACTCGTTGTATTCGAGAAAGGAGGCTACCTCTATAAGCTGGATCCGGCCACAAAGGCGACCGAGCAGATCCACATCACCCTTGGCTCCGACCTTGTCTATGCCCGTGCCGAAAGGATGAATGTCGGCAAGAAAGGCCGCTCTTCGTTCAGCCTTTCCCCAGATGGCAAGAGAATGGCCATCACAGCCCGCGGAGAGGTCTTCGATGTGCCTGTCGGAAAGGGAATCACGAGGAACATCACCAAGACCCCTGGCTCGAACGAGCGCAGCGCCGACTGGAGTCCTGACGGAAAGTACATCGCTTTCATAGGTGACGGAACAGGGGAGACCGAGGTCTACCTCTACGATGTCGCCGCCGGTGGCGAGCCTGTCCAGGTCACCAAGGACAATGACACCTACATCCGTGACCTCCAATGGAGTCCTGACAGCAAGCACATCCTTTACACCGACAGAAAGAACCGCATCGTTGAGGTCGATCTGTTCGCCAAAACCAAACGGACTGTCCTTCAATGCCCTGAACAGGAAATAAGGGATGTTGAATATTCCCCTGACAGCAAGTGGCTTACCTACAGCCGCCCTGCCCCGAACAAAATGAGCGTGGTCTATGTCTATAACCTCGCTTCCGCCAAGGAATATCCTGTCACGGAGAAATGGTACGACTCCAGTTCCCCGACATTCTCAACAGATGGTAAATACTTGATATTCACATCTGACAGGGATTTCCGTCCGATCTACAGCAGGATCGAGTGGAACTTCGCCTACACGGACAGAAGCGGAGTTTATATGACGATGCTCGCTGCCGGCACACCTTCACCGCTGCTCCCGACTGACAGCGAGTCTGTGAATATTTCCGAAGATAAGAAGGATGAAGCGGCTCCGGCGGAAGCCGCCAAAGACAAAAAGGCCGCCAAGGCTTCTAAAGACGCCGGCAATGCTGCTTCCGGCAAGAAGACTGTGGACGTGAAGATCGACATCAATGGCCTGGTAGACAGAACCATAAAACTTCCTGTAGGAGGCTCACGCTCATATTTCTCTGACGGCAAGAAGCTCTGGTACAGGGATGGTCGCGGCACTCAGGTGCTTGATTTCGAGACCGGTAAGTCTGAGCAGTGTTCTGAAGGAATGGTCATCTACCGTCCGGGAGACAAGAAGGCACTTTCGACTGCCAAGGGCAAATGGACAGTCGTCAGCTTCCCGTCCGCGAAAGTCGGCGGAGGCGAGGCCATTGACCTTGACAATATGTACACGACAGTGGATTACGCCCAGGAGTGGCCTCAGATCTTCGACGAGGTCTGGCGCGCCTTCCGCGACGGCTACTATCTTGAGAATATGCACGGCCGCGACTGGAAGGCCGTCAAGGAGAAGTATGCGGCTCTCCTGCCTTATGTCAAGACCCGTCTTGACCTCAATTACGTGATCGGCGGAATGATCGGCGAGGTCGCCAGCGGTCACGCCTACGTCAATCCGGGCGACTACCCTAAGCCTGAGCGCATCCCGATGGGCCTTCTCGGTGCTAAGATGAGCAAGGACAAGAGCGGTTACTTCAAGATCAATCACATTTACTCCGGCGCTGTCTATAGGAACGAACTCCGCTCACCGTTGACCGAACCGGGAATGAATATCTCCGAGGGCGATTTCATCACAGCCATTGACGGACAGTCTCTTAAGGACGTTGACAACATCTACAGGCTCCTTGTCGGAAAAGCTGACAAACTTGTCGAACTGACCGTCAACAAGTCAGCCGCCGAGGGCGGGCGCAAGGTCGTGGTCAAGCCTATCGCCGATGAATATCCTCTTGAGCACTACGAATGGGTTATGAAGAACATCCGTACCGTTGAGGAGAAGTCCGGTGGCAAGGTAGGCTACATCTATATCCCTGACATGGGACCTGAGGGACTGAACGAGTTCGCACGCTGGTACTATCCGCAGCTCGACAAGGAGGCTCTTATCATCGATGATCGTGCCAACGGTGGCGGAAACATCTCTCCGATGGTCATCGAGAGGCTTCTCCGCAAGGTTTACAGGATGACGATGTACAGGAACTCCAACCAGAACGGAACCATTCCGGAAGGGACTCACACGGGCCCTAAGGTGCTGCTGATCAATAAATATTCAGCATCGGACGGTGACCTCTTCCCGTGGAGCTTCAAGGCCAACAACCTTGGAACGGTGATCGGAACGAGGACTTGGGGTGGAATCGTGGGCATCAGCGGCTCCCTGCCGTACATGGACGGGACTGACGTGCGCGTGCCGTTCTTCACCAACTACGACGCGGTGACGGGCCAGTGGATCGTCGAGAACCACGGAGTCGATCCTGACATCGTGCTGGACAATGACCCGATCAAGGAATATGCCGGTGAGGATCAGCAGCTTGACAAGGCCATTGAGACCGCTCTCCAGCAGATCAAGGACCGCAAGCCGCTCCCTGAGACCCCGGCTCCTCGCACCTTCAAGGATCTCGGACTGCCTCAGATCAAGTAACGGATTACCAAGACACTGAAATATGAAGACAACAGGAATCCGGCCGGCCATTCTGGCGGCAATGTTTATTGGTCTTACATTGGGTTTATGCGGATGTGGCGCGGCCACGGCGCCGGAATCCCTCCGGTGCGAGTACCAGGAAGGCGATGACATCGTGATTGACACCCAGGCCCCAAGGCTCTCCTGGATAAACAACACGACCCAGACGGCGTGGCAGGTGCTGGTGGCGACGGACAGGAAAGCCCTCAAGGAAGGCAAGGCCGACATCTGGGACTCGGGTAAGACGGTTGGTGCCGAGTCGCATCTGGTGGCATATTCAGGCCCGGCTATGGAGTCCATGAAGGACTATTGGTGGACGGTCAGGATCTGGGACGGCAAGGACAAGGTCTCCGCCTGGGCGAGACCTGCCCGCTGGACGACCGGAATGTTCAGCGAAAGTGACTGGCGGGCGAAGTGGATAGGTGCCTCATGGCAGGATGACAGCGTTCCGGAGGCGGACAACTCCGCACCCATATTCAGAAAGGAATTTACTGTCAGAGAGGGACTTGTCCGTGCGAAGGCATTTGTCTGCGGACTTGGCTGGTTCGAGATGTCCATCAACGGCGGCAAGGTCGGAGACGATTATTTCGTTCCTGGCCTGACTGACTACACGGCCAGACCGGCGCTTCTCACCAATCCGCGGATCCCTCTGGAGCCGGAAGTCACCGCCTACAGAACCCTGTATCTCGCCTACGACATCACCGACATGCTCGGCAAGGGGGCGAACGCCGTCTCGATGCTCCTTGGGAGCGGCTATTTCCATGAAGGGTTGTTCAACAACAACACCATAGCGAACTACGGCTACCCGAGGTTTATCCTGCAGATGGCGCTTGAATATTCAGACGGAGGCATTGAATATGTCTGCTCGGACACCACATGGAAGGAGGCTCACTCTCCGGTCGTGTTCAGCAACCTCTACCAGGGAGAAGTCTATGATGCCAACTTTGAGATTCCGGGATGGAACAAGCCAGGATTGGATGACTCCTCATTGAGCCACGCCGTCCTGAAGGAAGCTCCGCAGGGCAGGCTGACCGCCAACATGGGACCGACAGACAAGGTGCTGGAAACCCTTAAGCCTGTCAGTTTCGAGCGTCTGGAGGACGGCACGTTCAAGATTGATTTCGGCAAGGTCATCTCAGGATGGGTCAAGCTGGACGGCGTGAATGTCAGGAAAGGAGACACACTGAGGGTTAACCACCTGTCCGAGTATCCGGCCGGCAGGTGTGAATATGTCTGCGCTTCCGACGGCAAGGTCACGACAAGCCCTCGGTTCACCTGGTACGTGTTCCGGGAGGCGATAGTCTCCGGGATGGAGAACCTTGACGTCTCACAGGTCGTGGCAGAGTCGGTCGGCAGCAATGTGAAGCCTGACGCCGAGTTTGACTGCTCGAATCCGTTGTTCTGTCAGATCGAAAAGATCTGGAGACAGTCGCAGGTTGACAACATGCATGCTGGAGTGGCTTCCGACTGCCCTCACCGGGAGAGACTTCCTTACACCGGCGACGGCGAGGTAGCCATGCCGATGGTTCTCGCCAACTTCGATGCCGCCTCCTTCTACAACAAATGGATCGGCGATGTCAAGGGCAGTCAGAATCCGGAGTCAGGCTATGTTCCGAACGGCGCTCCGTGGGAGCCATGCTGTGGAGGAGGCCCGGCCTGGGGAGCCGCCATCTGTGTCATGCCTTGGGAGTTCTACAACAGCTACGGTGACAAGACGCTTCTCGCCGACTGCCTCCAGCCGATGAAGGATTTCGTGCGCTACTACGACACCTGGCGGGCAGAGGACGGCACCTCGTCCTTCCACAAGCCTACGCCTCAGGGCGCGCCTCTCTACTGGTACAACCTCGGCGACTGGGCTCCGGCATTCGGCCTGCCTCAGGACGAACTCGTCCACACATTCTTCTATTGGTTGTGCGCCGACATCACATCGAAAGCGGCCAAGGTGCTTGGAGACGAGGCGGGAGCCGCCGCC
>OIXX01000331.1_pt1 | contig 32223 bp, 26 predicted proteins | sample 1588161 | NCBI WGS metagenome assembly OIXX01 (sample SAMN03283274) | human gut metagenome | biome: human-associated habitat; material: feces | host: Homo sapiens | place: Peru | collected 2012
TCAGTTGGTTAGAGCAGCTGACTCTTAATCAGCGTGTCCAGGGTTCGAATCCCTGAGGGGGCACAGATAAAACCTTGGAACTCCGGTTCCAAGGTTTTTTTGTTTTCCGATTTCTGCATGGCCGTCCGGCGGGTTATAGGCCAAAATGTGTGTCTGTCCGTGGCTTAGTCGGGGATGCCGTGGTATTCGGAGGGGCGGTGGAGCAGGCAGCGCTGCACCGGGCCGTGCCCGTCTCGCCCCTCGCCACGTGCCATCCGACCACGTGCCCGCCGGAGACCGCGATGAGCACGACCGCATCGCGGCGCAGGTAGATGCCGTCATCGCCGTGGCCCGGGGTAAAGGAAAAGCCCGGCTGTGTGGCCGGGCTTAAGAGAGAAGAGAGAAGAAGGATTCAGTTATCCGGCCCTGCGGCCGTGGTTCCATATAACAACGTGAGTCTCGGCATGATGTGGGTGTTGGCTGGGAGTCGCATGGGAACCTGGTGTTCTTTCAGGGCTCATTGCCTGTTTTTGAAGAAGGCGAAGAGCTGGCTGTCGCGTATGACAGTGATGGCGGTGATGGTGCCGATCTGGGCGGTGATGAGGGCTGCGGTGAGTGCGGGTAGTTGTATGGCGGTCAGGGTCAGGGCGTTGGCGTGTCCGCTTGTCCATCGGGCTGTGGTGTAGACGGTGGTGGTGGCGGCGAGGATGGCGGGCAGGGTCCAAGCGAGTGTCTCGAGCATGCCGGTAGCGAGGATGCCTTGGCGTGGCAGTCCCATGTGCAGGCTGTCGGCTATTTCGATGCGTCGTGCGCGTGTGGCCGTCAGGGCTATTACGAACGCGGCGATGGGGGTGATGACGAGCATGATGCGGGTGGTTCGCTGCCGGTAGCGGTTGTCGAGGTCGGGGTTGGTACCGAGCATGGTGTTGGCTTGTTTGGTCTGGGTGGCGGGCGCGGTTCCGGGTATGGCGGCGGTGTTGAGCAGGTCCTCGGCGTCAGGGTTGGCGGGGTCGATGGTGGCCCAGCATTCGTCCCATTGCTGGCCTGTGTCGATGGGGGTGGGGGTGATGATCGCGTAGGAGGGTCGTTGGTCGCGGCTGTCGTCGGCCCAGGGGAAGACCGCGCTGATGTGCATGATGCCTTGGGTGGTGGGCAGGTCGTCTCCCTCGCGCGCGTGGAGGGTGGCGGCGAGTTGACTGGAGATCCATACGCCGGGTCGGGTCTGCTGTGTCGCGCCGATGCCGAGCACGTTCGCGAGTCCCGGTGTGGCCTGCCATGCGTCCAAGGGCGCGGATGGCATGGCGGTCAGGGTGATTTCCCCGCTGCTTTTGAGTGCGCCTGCCGCTTGGATGGGGATTGTGCGGGTGTGATCGCGGGTGGTACCAGTGGCTTGGGTGAGGTCGGCGCAGATGATGGGGTCGATCTGTTTGTTGCCGGAGATGATGTGGATGGCGGCGGCGCTGGTGGCCCATTGGCGTGATTCGTGTTGCAGGGCGAGGATACCGGTCAGGTCGAATATGGCGGTGCCGGCGGCGATGAGGGTGAGTATGGTGGCGCAGGTGAGGGCGCGGGTGGTGCCGGTGGCGATGTTGCGCCATGCTTCGGACAGGATGGCGGTCGGTTTCATCGTGTGTCGTCCTTGGTGTCAGGGGTGGGGTTCGGGTTGTGCCATGCGAGGTCGATGACGCGGGTGCAGGCGGCCCGGGTGTTGGGGTCGTGGGTGGCAATGACGACGATCGCGTCGCCTTGGGCGAGTCCGGTGAGGGTGGCGTCGATGTCGTTGGCGGTGCGTTGGTCGAGTTGGGCGGTGGGTTCATCCACGAGGAGCAGGTCGGGTCTGCTGGCGATGGCGCGTGCGAGCATGAGGCGCTGGGCCTCGCCTCCGGACAGTTCGCGGAACTCGCGTGCGGCGACTTTGGTCAGGTGGAACGTGCTCATGATAGCGATGGCCTCGTCTTCGGCATGTGTGCGGCTGATGCCTTGGCCGAGCAGGGGTTGGACGACGTGGTCAATGGCGGTACGTCGCGGCATGCCGTGGGGGTTCTGGAACACCCAGCGCACGCGGTTGATCCTGCTGCGGCGGATGGTGCCTTCCGTAGGTGTCTCGAATCCGGCGATGACGGACAGGAGGGTGGATTTTCCGGAGCCGGATGGCCCGCACAGGCCGACGGCCTCGCCGGTGGTAAGGGTGAAGTCGAGGTCGCGGAACAGCCAAGGGTCATCTGCGAACCGGTGGCCCACGTGCCTGCCAGTGACCGACGGGGGCCCGCCATCTTGAGGCTGCATGGCGGGGGTTTGTGGTCGCGTGGGTGCGGGATTGGCGACCATCTCCAGGGGTGTGATGCTGGTTTTCACGCTCGTCCTCCTTGTGTCAGTGTTGTGTTTCGGTAGGGCATTGGACTTTGTCGAGTTTGTGGCCGAGCACGACTTTGTCGATGGAGGCGTCGGCTTGTTCGGGTTGGACGAGGGTGGCTCCGAGCGCGGAGCCGATAACGGTGACGGGGATGGCCTGTTTGCCGTCTGACGAGACGCAGGCGTGGGTGCCGTTCTGGCCGGTGATGGCAGAGGGCGGGACCTTGGTCGTTTCGATGGGCTGCTCGAGCGCGAGTGTGGCGGTGGGTTTCTTGCCGCCTTGGTCGGCGAGGGTGGTTTTGTAGCCGTCGCTGGCCTGGATCTGGTCGAGGAATTTCTGGTCGCTGATCCTGCCGCCGGTCTTACCGATGCCGTCGGCGTCGAGGCTGGTCTTGACGCCGAAGAGCGTGAACGTGCGTTTGCCTTCGCTCAGGTTCGCGGGTGTGGGGAAGGTGACGGCGATCAGCTGGCCGCCGGTCTTCATGATCTCGGCACCGTCCGCCAGGCTCATGTTCAGGCCGGCTGTGCATTGGGTGGGCGTGGCGGACGTCTGGGGCAGCCACGCCACGTCGGCGGGCCCGATTCTGCCGTCGGGATTGGTTTTGCCAGCCCGGGAGAATAGTTGTCTGACGCCGTCCGCGGTGCGCCACCCGTAGGTGCCGTTGCCTTCGGCGTTGTAGCCGAGGCGGGCGAGTTCCTGTTGCAGGGCGAGCACGTCGGGCCCGCTGTCGCCGGTACCGATCTCGCGGTAGAGGGGCGTGTCGGTGTGCAGGGCGATGATGGGCCTGCCGTCCACGGACAGCAGGCGTGTGCCGGATTCGAACGTCTGCCCGGGCGTGCATAGGGTCTCACTGACGGTGCCGGCCGCGCGTGAGGTGATTGGCTGTTCGGCGCTGGTCTCGAACGAGGCTTCGACGGTGCGTTCGTCGGCGAACTGCTGTCGGCTGGCTGTGACGGTGTCGGGGCTCGTGGGCGAGGCCAGCCCGTCGGGCGTAGGCGTGGGAATGATCAACGCGGTGGCGAGCACGCCCGCGGACAGCATGCCCAGTCCGGTCAGTATCAGTGGGGTCAGGATTCTTGTCTTCATCGGGTCGGTTCCTTTCGTCGGGGTCCGGGGGTTTATCAGCCGATGTTGACGGCGAGGCCGGCCCCGGCGAAGCAAGACTGGGCCGCGTCCGACGAGGCATCGAAGGTTAGCCCCTTGGACGTGCCGTCCTTACTTAGCGCGTTTTCGAGTTTGCGTCCGGTGTAGGCCTTGTCAACGAGGTTGCCTTTCTTCAGGCATTCCACGGCGGTCTCGTACGGGTCGGCTAAGAGCCCGGGGTTGCCCTGCTGGAGCTGGTAGATGGATTCGATGACCTTGCTGACGCCTTCGGAGCAGGTGTTGGACGTCTCCATGTACTTGTTCACCTCAGCATCGGTCGATGGTACCGGCGTCACTCCGGTGGTCTGGTAGAGCCCGTTGGACAGTTTGCGGGTCTGTTCCCGCCAGCCGTTCTCGGCCATGCACGCGGCCTGCTTGTCGTGCGCGGTCTCGTAGTCCTCGGCGCTGATCCTGCCGGTCTTCTTGGCCCGTTGGAGCACATCGCGTTCGAACTGGCTGAGTGTGTCCTTGGCGAGGTACTGGTCGAACAGTGCGTCCATGCTCGGAGCGATCCTCGCCCCCGACGCCTGTGTATCACCGACATCGGTCCCGCCCCAGGGAGTGGAGCAGGCCGTTAGCGAGGCGAGCAGTCCCATGCAGGACAGCAATACGGCCGCCCTGCGCAATGCCGTGGGGCGTGCGGTCGATGATGATGGTGTGATGGTCATGATGGTCTTCCTTCCATCGGCTGATGCTGGTCTGTTCATCTGGTGTTGAAGTCTGGATCGTGGTAGTCTGGCACCTTGGCTTGGCATTCCCTGATGGCCTTGTCCCGCTCTCCGTCCTCGGATCCCGATGATACCGATCCCGAGTCGTCGCCCGTCCACTGGAGCGCGACCCAGTCGCCGTCCATGATCTGCGCGGGCATGCCTGCGGATGCAAGGCAGTCGCGGTACGCTTCGGCGGCCTGTTTCGAGGCCGGGCTCGCGTCCTGCAGCGCATCGTCGCTCTGGCTGTCGGTCTTCGGAACCGCCTCCCGCGACGCTGACGCGGACGAAGCGCCGGATGAGTGTGACGGCTGTTGGCCGCATGCCGACAGCGGTACGAGCGTCATGGCGGCTAGCGCCGCGGCCGCCGCCAGTCTGAGAACGGATGTGGTTCGCATGTGTTCCTCCTCTGCACGGGTTCGTGGTTGTCGAGACGATGCTTGGCTCGGCGGTTGCCGGACGATGCCCATTACAGCCGGCGCACCGTGTGCGGTGGGTGCGTGTCGCGCTCACCTAACGCACACCCACGTCGAGCACAATGGGGGAACGGATACGATTGCATGGAGGGCGTGCGGGGAATCGGAGGCGACGAGAATATGGCGAGGATCTTGATCATTGAGGACGACGCCGACCTGTCGGCCGTGCTCGATGACTGTCTCAGACACGAGGGGTACGCGACTGACCTGGCCGCGACCGGCATCGAGGCGTTGGACCGCCTCTCGCAGGGAACGTACGACGTGATGCTCCTCGACCGCGACCTGCCTGTGCTCTCCGGCGACGAGGTCATGCGCACTGTCGACCGGCTGCGCATCCCCGTGCGCACGCTCATGCTCACCGCCGCTGGAAGCGTCGAGGACCGCGTGCGGGGACTCGACCTGGGGGCCGACGACTATCTGGCCAAGCCGTTCGCCTACCCCGAGCTCCTCGCCCGCATCCGCGCGCTCCTGCGCCGCGGCGGGGCGGACGACGCGCCCACCATACTCTCTCGGGGTCGCCTGAGCGTGGATACCGTCAGACGGCTCGCCTACGCCGACGGACAACCCCTCGACCTCGCGCCCCGCGAATACGCGCTCCTGGAGGAGCTGTTGCGTGCCGACGGCGGCTGGACCGCCACCACCGTCCTGCTCGAATCGCTCTGGCCGGCCGAATCGCACGGCCAGCCAGACCTCGTCAAGACCGCCGTGCACTCGCTGCGTCGCAAACTGCCCGACTCCACGCTCATCGCGTCCTCACGCGGGAAGGGATACCGCATACCATGACTGCCGCACCATCCTCCGCCGGACGGGCGGAGCGCCCCGCAAGGCGACATGCATGCAAGCCCGCCAGCTTTCGCGCCCGCCTCGCCGTCGGTGTGGGCCTGCTCCTGCTCGGCATGCTTCTGGCCGTGATTCTCATCCAGAACATCTCGCTCGACTGGGCGTTTCAGCACCAGGTCGATACCATTTCCACCGGCGGCGGGACGGCCGTCCCCACGACGACACCAACCGAATCTGACGGGGTGTCGGGCACCGCCGAATCCTGCGACGCGGACCCCTGCACTGCGACCGGCACCATACCCACTGACGGCACACGATCCGGGACTGAGGGCGTGGTGCTCACCGTCAGGGACAACGTCGTGCAATGGATGCGCTACGGGTCACTAGCTGTGTTCGCCATGGCCGCGCTCCTGACCATGCTCCTCGTGTGGAGGCTGTCGGGACGGCTCACCGCGCGGCTCGACTCCATCAGCTGCCAAGCCGCCAGCCTCGACCCCGAACACCCCTCCACGCGCATCCACCTCGACAATCCGGACGCCGAGACCGCAAGCCTCGCCGCCTCGCTCAACGCCATGCTGGAGCGCATCGAGCAGACCAACGACCTGCAACGTTCGTTCATCCGCAACGCCGGTCACGAGCTAAGGACCCCGATCACCGTCATCGGCACTAGCCTCGAAGCGCTCATGGCCCAGGATCGTTTCCCCGACGACGTCAAACCTGCTATCCACCACGCCATCGCAGCGAACCGCAGAAGCGGCGAGCTCATCACCAGCCTGCTCGAACTCTCCCGTATCCAGACTGCCCCCGACATGCGACACGAACCCACCAGCCCGGCCGGTGCCATACGCGCCGCGCTCCGCAACCACGCTGGACAGGCCCGCCTGCGCCACCTGATCATCGACGCCCGGGGACTCGACAGCCACGACGGCACTACCATCGACACGGATCCCCGCTACCTCGCCCTCGCCGTTGACAACCTCATCCGCAACGCTATCGTCCACAACACTGACCACGGCACCATCACCTGCGCCATCCACACCGGCCACGGGCAGACCGCCATCACCATCGACAACACCACGAAACCATTTATGGACCCCACGGACGCGACGGATCTCCTCCAGCCGTTCCACCGCGGCGACGCCACCCGTATGGCCGACCAGCCCGGCCATGGTCTCGGCCTGTCCATCGCCAAGGCATGTACCGACATCATCGGAGCCACACTCACCATCGGCCGGCCCACACCGGACATATTCCATGCGGCAATCACGTTCGGGGAGTACACCGCCGGATGAGTTGAACGAATCCACGGCAATGGATATCCTGAGAAACGTTTTGACTTGATGGTCAACAGAATGCGAGGGTTCTCATGGACAACGCGGAACGAAGGCGCAGGACTCGTGAGGCCCTGCTGGAGGCGGCCGCTCAGGAATTCGAAGCGTACGGATACGAGAAAACCACCCTGCAGGGCGTCGCAGACCGTCTCGGACTGACGCGAGGCACGGTGCTGTTCCATTTCCATACGAAGGAAGCCTTGCGCGATACCCTCGTTGCATGGTGTGATGAGCGCCTGTGCGCGACCATGGCGGGCAGCGACGGCCGGGGCGGGTGCATACACATGCTCACGAAAGTCGCCGACCTGCACCATGAGGACGCGAGAATACGTGCCGGACTGCTGCTGTACGATGAAGAGGCACGACGGGGAGTTAAAAGCCGCATGGAATGGGAGGAGTCTCTCGAAGTCTGCTTGAAGGCCACTCTCGGAAACGACCCGAGCGAGATGCCGGGGATCCAGGTCGGAGCCGTGGCCGACATGTACGTCGCCATTATGCGTTCTAATCGGTGGAAGGACGAGCGGCAGCTTCACCAGGCCCTTGGTTTCCTGTTCTCATTGACCGGTCTGAAGGATGCGGAGAAACGGTCTGATAGCGCCTCATAAGAAACGCATATGGCCAGAATCATCAAAAATATTGACTGACTGTTCAGTCAATATTTATTATGGGAGTGTCAACCAGAAAGGTTGTCGAAAACCAAGTGGAAGGGAACTCCCATGAACACTATGACCAAGAGCGGGATCGGTCTGCTGGGCAAAACCGGAACAGTCGTCGCGGCGGCAGCGGCCATGATGGCCTTCACCGTCCCTGCGGCCAACGCAGCCGGAACCTATGTCCTCCACGCCGGCACCGACTACGCCCTGGCCCAGACCTGGACCAACGGCGGAACTCAAGGCCGATCCTACGCGCAGCATGGCAAGCGCGTAGCGAGTACCGGATGGACACTCCAATCCAGTCGCGCCTACGCCGATGACGGCTACTCGACCAGCCACCACGCTCAGGTCTGGTTCCGCTAAGCTCGGAAACATGCATTGAGGAGGCGAGCTTTTGCTCGTCTCCTTTTTTCTATTACCGAATCCGGAAACGGCCTTGCTTTTGTGCAGCGGGCAACGAAGCTCTTCTGCCCGTCGCTATCCTGCTGGTTTTCCCTGACGATGGGTGTCAATGGAGGCCGTCGTGGATTTGTTGAATCAGGTGCTTCAGTTATTTGTCAGGTTCGCCACGATTGATGGTGGCCTGTGGCTGGTGTGTTTGGGGCATACCCTCGTTGAGGGAGAAGGCCGGTAGTCGGGTCAGGGGAAGGAGCGTGCCGCCATGTCTGGCGTCAAAATCGGTAAGGTCTCTGGGGACAAGCGGCACGGGAGGACGGCCGGGAATAGGCGGTCGGGGACCGGCGTGTGTCATGTTCGTCGAAGGAACTGCTTGGCTATGATTCGCTGTCCAGCGGAATCGCGTATCTGGGCGGATGTCGGCGACTTTCAGATGCTCCGATGAGGGAAGAAAATGAGAGCAATCCGCTCTCAGGTTCGGTTTCGATGACCCAGCCAAGGGGGTGTTATCGGATTTACGGTATCCGGGGACGAATTCGTTCCGAATAAAATCGCCAAATGCAATCTGAAGCGTAGCTTTGGCCTTAACCCGCTCGGTCGGGTGAATCCATTGCTTGATACCCTTTTTATGCATGATGATGAGCTTATGCCCCTCAGCGAGCCACCGGCATGCCTCCACTTTGAATTCCGGTTTGAACTGACGTTGTACTTTCTTACTGGGATCGATCGGGTTCTTATGCCGGAATTGCCACGCATACAGTTGCTCGGCGGAATCCAATCCTGCTATGACCGATCCCCATTTGTCCCGGGCTCGTCCCGCGCGGGTGGAGTTCCTCCTCCTTGTAGTTCTGACTGACCAATTAGATCTAGACTTATTCCTCACCTCTGGAGTACTTTTGCCCGTGTCGGCTTGCGCACCTAAAATGTACCTACATGCTTTTCCATTACAAGCTTTTTCGATGTTCCCGTGTTGCGCTATTTCACGTATGTTTCTGCAAGACTAGGAATGATTCAGAGAAAAGAAAAAGGCGGGGAATTCCCCGCCAACATCATAGGAAAAGGGTTACTTATCTTACTGGCGACTAGGTTTGCGAATGATGATGATCAGGAACCCGAATGACAGGATGCCGTTGGCCAGTGTGAGTACATCTGTCTGGCCGCAAGTATGGGAATTAGCGGTGTCTGTTGTCTGAAACTTGATATGTTCGAATCCCTGAGGGGGCACGGGTTAAGCCTTGGAATTCCGGTTCCAAGGCTTTTTCCGATTTCTGCCTGGTCATCCGGCAAGCCGGCTTGTCAAAACTTTTTGTGTTCGACTTCCAGTGTGGGGAGTAGTGTTGGACGCTGTTGTCCGCCGAGAGCGGAATTGACATCAATGTGATTCTTACAGAGAAGAAGCAATAGAGGAAACAGCAGTGGAATACTCGACTTTTGTCAAACTTGCGGCCGAATTCTTCGGTACCGCCATTCTGATGATCTTCGGCAATGGCGCTGTCGCGAACGTTGAACTGAAGAACACTAAGGGCCATCATGCAGGCTGGCTGAACATCGCCATGGGCTACGGCTTCGGCGTGATGTTCCCGGTGCTCATGTTCGGTGGCGTTTCCGGCGCGCACATCAACCCGGCCATGACCATCGCCCAGGCGGTGAACGGCCTGTTCGACTGGAACCTGGTGTTGCCGTACATCATCGCTCAGCTGCTCGGCGCCGTAGTCGGTCAGCTCGTGGTATATATCACCTACTATCCGCACTATAAGGACACCGAAGACGCCAACGCCATCCTTGGCACTTTCTGCACCACCGACGCCCACAACGATCGCGTGAACTACTTCGTCAACGAGTTTTTCGGCACCCTCGTGCTCGTGGTCGGCGCACTGTGCTGCCTGTCCCTGCCATGGGGAGAGGAAGACCATGCTGCCGCATCCATCGTGGTTGGTTTCATCGTGTGGGGTCTCGTGACTTCCATGGGTGGTCCGACTGGTCCTGGCCTGAACCCGGCTCGCGATCTCATGCCGCGACTGCTGCACGCCATCCTGCCGATTCCATCCAAGGGCTCCTCCCGCTGGGACGAGGCTTGGATTCCGGTCGTCGCCCCGATTCTGGGTGCCATCATCGGTGTGGCCATGTTTAAGTTGTTCGTCTGATCGCCTGCGGTCATCCGTGATTTGTTTGTCTGACCGTCACATAAGTTGCGTTTGACATATAAGAACTGACATGCAAAGCCTGTTTTCCTCGGAAATTTTCCGGTTCGAGGGAAGCAGGCTTTTTGCATGCCTACTATCGGCTGGCAGTGTTGCCATGGGCGAGATATCCTGCCGCCTGCGTGACAGCAGGATAAGACTGCGGAATAAGCGGAAATAAGACCGCGGAACGTGGCTACAGGCCGAAATACGCGTTGAACTCGTTTTGATCGAGCACGCGATCCGAAGTGTTGGCGCGAACGGCGCTCCAACTGAATTCGCCAAGCGCTTCGGCCGCGCTCATAGGCTGCGGCTTGGTATGTTCCGGATCGCCTTGCAATCCGAGCAGCCATGCGCAATAGCCGATGATCTGTTGCGCGGTGACGCCGTGCGCCGTGAGAATACCGAGATCGAGCGAGCGTTCGCGTTTGGCGAGGCGTTGTCCGGCCGCGTTGTCGATAAGGGGCAGATGCGCGTATGAGATGGTTGCTTCAGTGGGTTCAGAAGGTTGAAATCCCGCGGAGATAAGGGCTTTGCGGATATAGATCTGCAAAGCGTTGGAACGAAGCAGGTCGCGGCCGCGCACAATATCGGTGATACCCATGTCAAGATCGTCCACGGTGACGGCCAGCTGATAGGAGTAGATGCCGTCCGATCGGCGGACGATGGTGTCGCCGATGTCTTGGGCGATGTTGTAATGCTGGTTGCCGAACACTTCGTCATGAAAGACGATGGTGGTGTCGGTGGTGGCGATGCGCAGCGAATGGCGGTCGCCGTTGGCGAGGCGTTGCTTCACGCGCTGCGGATCGTTGGTGATGAGTCGGTGGCATGTTCCCGGATATACGGTGAAACGGTCGCCTTCCTGCGGTGCCGACGCGGCGCGGATGTCGGCTCGCGAGCAGAAGCAGGGGTAGATGAGCGGCGTTGTGCCGGGGGCTTTTATGGTGTTGCTTGCGGTAGTGCCATAGGGGTCGGAATCGTTGGGACCGATGCCGATAGTGCTGATAGTATCGTTGATTTCGTCAATGTTGAGGTTGCTGAGAAGATTGAGCGCTTCCCGATATAGGGTGTGTCGCGCCGATTGAAACACTGGTTCGCCATCCCAGTCGAGACCGAGCCAGTCGAGGTCGTGCATCATGGTTTCGGCGGCGCCGGGAACGACCCTCGGCTCATCGATGTCTTCAATGCGCAATCGTATGGAATCGCCTGTTTTGCGGGCGGAAAGCCACGCTCCAAGCATGGCGTAGACGTTGCCGATGTGCATGCGGCCTGATGGGGTGGGTGCGAATCGGCCGGTCATGGTGGCTCCTTTGGTGCATCGATGGTGACAGTATGCAACTGTACATGCTGGGGCTCGTTCAGGTTTAGCGTAGAGCGATTCGGGTGGCGCAAGCCCCCATACCATCGCGTGTGAGGTGATAGTATATGCCGTTCGGATACTTTCGTTTGCGAAGGTAATCTGCGAGCGCGAAAAAAGGTATTCCGTTTTGTCGAGTGAATGGGGTCGATATGACGAAAAGGCAGTTTAGCAATACGGAGGTCGAGTATCTTCGTGCGTTGCCGGCGGTTGAGTCGGTTACGCAGAACAGGATCACGTATTCGCGTGATTTTCAAATCAGCTGCATGCGCAGATATTTGGATGGCGAGAGACCGAGTTCGATTTTCACGTCGGCTGGATTGAGCCCTGCGATTGTCGGTCGCAAGCGTGTGGAGCGTAATATCGCGCGCTGGAAGGCGGATCCGGATATCATGGCCGCTGCGAAAAGCGGAGGCTCGTCGGGGCCGTTGTCTTCCGAGACGCGCGAACGACTGGTGTCTGTGCAGTTGGGGCAGATTCGATCGTTGACGTGTCAGGTGCTTGAGCTGAAAGATCGCATCGACACTTTGGAACAGCAATTGAAAGAAATACAGGGATGAAGTGCGATATCCGAAAAAATAAAGAAAAGATGTTTTTTCGGCGCGTGTTTAGTAAAACTTGCATATAGTGGTTGTCGGACGGAGTCTTTGAAGTCCCCCTTCTACTGCCGTCCGTTTTATTAGCCCGTACGGATATCGGTCGCTTTATCACTTCACTTCAGACCGTCGTACGGGCTTCTTCTTACTCTGGTAGAGGTAGTTGGGATTGAACATAAGAGGCTGAATATGACCGCATACATGGATCATAAGAATCTTGCCAATGAGGTGATTGACGACGTGCGCGCCGTGCAGATCGCCGATGGCGTTCATCGCGTGTTGGATCGTATCGCGTCGGCCGAGCAGCATGCCGGTCGTGACGTGGGTTCCGTGCGCCTGCTTGCCGCTACGAAGACGCGCGATGTGGGCGAGATCATGGCGGCGATCGACGCGGGCGTGCGCATGATCGGCGAGAATCGTCCGCAGGAAGTGACGGCGAAGGCCGAAGGATTGATGGCGCGTTGCGCTGAACGCGGGTTTTCGTTGGGTGTTGCCGGCGATTCCGGCGTCGCGTCCGTTTCAGACGATTCCGAAGTTGCTTGCGAGCGCATTCCGTTCCATCTGATCGGCCAGCTGCAAAGCAATAAGATCGGCAAGATACTGCCGGTCGTCAACGCTATCGAATCGGTTGATTCCCTTGATTTGGCGGAAAAAATCTCACGTAGGGCGGTGGCGCGCGGTGTCACCGTGGGCGTGCTGCTGGAAGTCAACGAATCGGGCGAGACGTCGAAATCCGGGTGCAATCCGGCGTATGCCATTCGCATCGCGCAGAAAATCGGCACATTGGATGGGCTTGAATTGCAGGGGCTGATGACTATTGGCGCGCATGTGAGTGATGAAACCGCCATTCGCCGGGGATTCGAACATCTGCGTAGAACCCGTGATCATATTCTCGCATCGGGGGAGCCTGGCACGCAGTCCTGCCGTGAACTGTCAATGGGTATGACCGGCGACATGGAACTCGCGATCGCGGAAGGATCCACTATCGTGCGCGTCGGCACCGCGATTTTCGGCGAGCGTGCTTTTATCTGACGTTTTCTTCCTGTGACGGGCCTTCGCATGATGTGATGGCCCGTTTTTTTTTCGATGTTTTTGATTGTCGGGCGTTGCATGTCGATGATATGGACGATTCGACGATTGTTGCGGGTAGACTGGCAAGCATGAGAATCGCACGTTTTTCGCATAATGATGTACCGCAATACGCTTTCGTGCAGACCGACGAAAGCGACGGTAAGGACTATCTCGTAGCGCTTGAGGGGCATCCTCTGGCCGGTGCCGGCGTGAAGCCGACCGGCGAGCGTTTTCCGGTGGATGGCGATGGCATCCGTCTGCTCTCTCCGGTGATTCCGTCGAAGGTGTATGGCCTGGCCAAGAATTATGAGGCGCACGCGCAGTTCATGCATGACGCCGGCCATTCCGACATCAAGCATGCTCCGGAAGACATGGTGATTTTCTCCAAGCCGAGCACGTCGGTGATTGGTCCGGATGATCCGATCGTGATTCCGTCATATTCGAATGACATGAATTTCGAGCCGGAAGTGGCCGTGGTGATGGGTCGTATCGCCAAGAACGTGCCGGTCGAGCAGGCCATGGACTATGTGCTCGGCTTCACCTGCGTGAATGACGTGACATTGCGCGACCTGCAGGGGCTCGACCCAATGTGGACGCGTGCGAAGGGCTTCGACACGTCCTGCCCGCTCGGCCCGTGGATCGTGACCCGTGACGACTTGGATTGGAAGGATGCGAAGATCTCCTTCACGCTGAATGGTGAGGACGTCGAGCTGGCTTCCGGCACCACGGCGAACCTGATTCACGGCATTCCCGAGCAGATCGCCGCGATTTCCAGCTTCACGACGCTGCTGCCGGGAGATGTGATTCTGACGGGCACCCCGAACGCTTCCGGCCATCTCGATCCGGGCGACGAGGCGATCGTGCACGTCGAAGGCATCGGTAGCCTGCGCAATGTGGTAGTGCGCGGCTGATCGTCGATTGGCATATTGCGGATATGAAGGCTGTCACCTTTCGTGGGTGGCGGCCTTTCGTGTTTTTTCGCGACTTTTCGTTCAGTGAACAAAAGTTGAGTGTTGCGGACTCAACTTTTGGGAATAGAATGGTGGTGAAGTTGGTTGAGCATATCAGACAACGACATATGCGCCGGCACAACCGTGCGAAAACGGACGTTCGACGCGAACCATGGAGGATGATATGGAACAGAAGTTCACCACAATGGCGCAGGAAGCCATTTCCGACGCCGTGCAGAATGCGTCGGCCGCAGGCAACGCGCAAGTCGAAACCCTGCACCTGCTTGACGCGCTGCTGCGTCAGGAAAACGGCGTGATTCGCGGACTGATCGAAGCCGCGGGTGGCAACGCGCAAAACATCAGCGCAGCCGTGCACCAAGCGCAAGACGAGCTGCCGAGCGCCAGCGGATCGACCACCGCGCAGCCACAGGTCAGCAGGCAACTGTCCGCCGTGCTTGCGCAAGCGGGCAAGGAAATGCAGCAGATGGGCGACGAATACGTCTCCACCGAACATCTGCTCATCGCCATCGCAGCGGCAAAACCAAACCAAAGCGCGCAAATCATGGAACAATACGGCGTGACCGCCGACGCGTTACGCAAAGCCGTGCCATCGATTCGAGGAGGTGCGAAAGTGACCAGCCCTGACGCTGAAGGTTCGTACAAAGCCCTCGAAAAGTACTCAACCGACCTGACTGCGGCCGCGAAAGAAGGCAAACTCGACCCGGTGATCGGCCGCGATCAGGAAATCCGCCGCGTGATTCAGATCCTGAGTCGACGCACCAAAAACAACCCGGTGCTGATCGGCGAGCCGGGCGTGGGTAAAACCGCCGTGGTGGAAGGCCTCGCACAGCGCATCGTCGCCGGCGACGTGCCGACAACCTTGCAAAACAAGAAGCTTATTTCGCTTGATTTGGGCTCCATGGTGGCCGGTTCGAAATACCGCGGCGAATTCGAGGAACGCCTGAAGAGCGTGCTGCAGGAAATCAAGAACGCCGACGGGCAGATCATCACCTTCATCGATGAGATCCACACCATCGTCGGCGCGGGCGCAGCCGAAGGATCCATGGACGCGGGCAATATGCTCAAGCCCATGCTTGCGCGCGGCGAACTGCGCCTGATCGGCGCCACCACGCTCGATGAATACCGTGAGAATATCGAAAAGGACCCGGCGTTGGAACGTCGTTTCCAGCAAGTGTTCGTAGGAGAGCCGAGTGTTGAAGACACCATCGCCATTCTGCGCGGCATCGCGCCGAAATACGAGGCCCACCACAAGGTGACTATCGGCGACGACGCGCTCGTGGCCGCGGCAGCGCTGTCGAACCGGTATATTTCCGGCCGTCAGCTGCCAGACAAGGCCATCGATCTGGTGGATGAGGCCGCATCGCACCTGCGTATGGAACTCGACTCCTCGCCTGAGGAAATCGATGAACTGCAACGCCAGGTCGACCGACTCAAGATGGAGAAATCATACCTGCTTGGCAATCCGAAAGACGGTGCCGCCGCAAGCAAAGCCGAAAGCGAGCTTGACGAAAGCGCCAAGGAACGTCTCGACGACCTCAATAAGGAAATCGCAGACAAAAGCGAAAAACTCAACGGTCTGAAAGCACGCTGGGACGCCGAAAAGAACGGACACAACCGCATCGGCGACCTGCGCAAGAAGCTTGACGAACTGCGCACCCAAGCCGAACGGTACGAGCGCGAAGGCGATCTGGCGAAATCCTCCGCCATCAACTATGGCGAAATTCCGGCCATTCAGAAGGAGATTGCACAAGCCGAACAAAACGAGGCGGCGGCCAAGAATGGTGCGGCCGGCGTGGCTGGCGACGACGGCGCGGCGGAAGACATTCCGATGGTGCCGGACCGCGTCGACGCCGATTCTGTGGCCGAAATCGTGTCCGACTGGACGGGCATTCCAGTCGGCCGCCTCATGCAAGGCGAAAACGAGAAGCTGCTGACCATGGAAGATTATCTCGGCAAACGTGTGATCGGCCAGAAAGAAGCTATTCAAGCTGTTTCTGATGCGGTACGCCGCTCGCGTGCGGGCATTTCCGACCCGAACCGCCCGACAGGATCGTTCCTGTTCCTTGGACCGACCGGCGTGGGCAAGACGGAGCTAGCCAAGGCGCTCGCCGACTTTCTGTTCGATGATGAAAAAGCCATGGTGCGCATTGATATGAGCGAGTACATGGAGAAGGCCTCCGTGTCTCGTCTAATCGGTGCTGCGCCGGGCTACATCGGTTATGAGGAGGGTGGCCAGCTGACTGAGGCCGTGCGTCGCCGCCCATATTCGGTGGTGTTGTTCGATGAGGTTGAAAAGGCCAATCCTGAAGTGTTCGACGTGCTGTTGCAGGTGCTCGACGACGGCCGCTTGACCGACGGGCAGGGCCGAACCGTGGACTTCAAGAACACGATTCTGATCATGACCTCCAACCTTGGCTCGCAGTTCCTGGTGAACACCGAACTGGATGACGAAGCCAAGAAGAAGGCCGTGATGGACGCCGTGCACATGCAGTTCAAGCCGGAATTCATCAACCGCTTGGATGAACTGGTCATGTTCCACCCGCTTACGCGCGAAGAGCTCGGCGGCATCGTGGACATTCAGGTGGCGCAGGTTTCGGCCCGCTTGGCGGATCGCCGCATCAAGCTGGATGTTACCGATTCGGCGCGCGATTGGCTCGCCAACACCGGTTACGATCCGGCATATGGCGCTCGCCCGCTTCGTCGTTTGGTGCAAACCGAAGTCGGAGACCAGCTGGCGCGCATGCTGCTGGCTGGCGAAGTGCACGACGGCGACACCGTGCTTGTGGACCAGACCGGCGGCGACCATTTGGAGCTTTCCTCGTGGGCGCCGGGGCAGATCGACGACGATTTTTCGGTGGAAGCTAAGTGACGTTCGGAGTCAGTCGGCTGATCGGTTTGGCCTGACTGACTGTCGATTGGCCGAGTCACGAAAACGGTCTAACCGTTGACGGTGGGCGGACTGCGCGCATGCGGGTCCGCCCATTTTTTGTGCGACTGTGCGATTTTTCTTTTTGAAAACCGTTTTACCGTGACGGTTGTCGTTCGTATGCCTGCAAAACCAAGCCTGCGACCGTCAAAGCCGTCGCGCCGATCAACACGGCAATCGCAAGCTTCGGCTGAAGTCCGAAAATCAGCCACAAAGCGAACGTCCACACCGCGATGATCATCGTCACGGTTGCGGTAATCTGCGTTACCCGCGTGCGAATCTCATATGTGATGCTGGCCTGGATAAGCGTATCTAGGCTTTGCTGTGTTTCTTGTATTTCTTGCGTTTCTTGCGATTGTGCGGCCGGAATATCGCCTTCCGATGCTTTCCTTGTCATGGGACATTGCTCGATCAGCGAAATCGCAAGCGACAGCACGGCGACCATGCTTGCGAAAGCGAAATATTGATTGCGTGACCCTGCGGGGAAAATCCATGACACCACGCACGCCAGCAGGCTGTAGACGTACACGACGGTCATGGCGAGCGATAGCAGCGAATCCGCGTTGGGCATGCGGTTTTTCAGGGCGGCGGTGCCACGATTGTGCATCGGCGCGGCGCAATAGAACATGACCGGCGTGGCGATGATGGCGTGCAGCCATGGATTGGCCAGCCAGTGGGGAAGTGTGATGCCGCCGAATGTCAGCATGGTTACGGTGAATATAGGAATGGTCAGTATGGTTGCGATGGTGAGACGCTTGGCGATGTCGCTTCGGTGTGTTTCGCCGGCTGCCTCGTCTGGATTCACGGTGTGATTTTCGGAGGGCTTTTCATCGGTGATGCGCTGGCGGGAGGGGGCTATGCCATCGTTTTCGCTTAGGAATAGCCTGAGGATGGCCCAAGTGGTCACGGCCGCCGCAACAATCGCCGCCACCGTCATAAACAAATCGAATCCCATGTGTTTCCGAACCCCCGGATTGCCTCTTGAATGCCTCTCGAATATTCAGCGTGCTCGCGTTGCCGCATGTTCGTGAGCATGCTTTCGGCTCCAAGCATAATGCAGCTGGGCGCGGATGTCTTGCGAACTTTGATCTTCCATGATGTCTTGGGCATGCTGTTACATAGAACATATGTTCGATAATCCTGTGTTTGTGGTGATTCTTCTGGTGGTTGTGGCCGCGCTTGGAGCCGCGGCCGGCTTTTTTGCGGGCCGTTCCAAAGGGCAGGAAATGGCCCGTGATGCGAAAACCGCCGATCTTAACGAGGCGAAAGCGCAGATCGAAGCTGATCGGCAGGAAATCAGCGAATTGTCCACATCGGTGACCCAATACCGCACGCAGGCGGAAGGGTTAGCCCAACAGTTGACCTATCTCAAATCGCAGCTCGCGCAGGCCCAGCGGGCCGAACAGGAACGTGTGGAGCGTGAGCGTGAGCGTGCCGCGGCCGAAGCGGAACGCAAGCAGGCCGAAAACGAACGAAAGCTGCAGGAGCAGAGCAAGGTATTGTCCGCGCTCGCGCCCGTGCAGAAGAATCTTGATGCCCTGCAGCAGAAGGTTTCGCAAATCGAAGAGGGTCGCAAGCGGGAAATGGGTGCGCTTGGCGAGCAGCTCAAGGGCCTTGGCGAGCAGCAGGCCCGTCTTGACCGCGAGACCAACGCCCTGTCGTCCGCGTTGCGCAACAACAAGGTGCGCGGCGCGTGGGGTGAGGCGCAGTTGAGGAATATCGTGGAATCCGCCGGGCTGCTGGAACATGTGGATTTCGATACGCAGGTGGTCGTCACTGATGCGGACGGTCGCACGCAGCGTCCGGATATGATCATCCACATGCCGGGCGGCAAAACCATTCCGATCGATGCGAAGGCCCCATATGCCGACTATCAGAAAGCGTGTGAAATTCCCGATACCGCCACGCCTGAGGAGTTGGCGCGAAAGTCGGAATTGCTGCATGCGCATGCCAAGGCGGTGCGCGAGCATGTGAAAACTTTGGGCGACAAGGCCTATTGGAATGCGTTCGACGACGCGCCGGACTTTGTGATCGCCTTCATTCCCAACGAATCCTTGCTGCAGGCGGCTTTGGAAACCGATCCGACGCTGATGGACGACGCGTTTGCACGCAAGGTTGCCTTGACTTCGCCGATTACCTTATGGGCGGTGCTGAAGTCCGTGGCGTACGCATGGCAGCAGCAAAGCCTGACCGATGACGCAAAAATGCTGTTCGACCTGTCTCGCGAATTGTATGAACGATTCGCCGTGCTCGGGGACCGTGCCGCCAAGCTGGGATCCGCCATCACCAAAACGGTCGGTGCCTACAATGCGTTCGCCTCGTCACTGGAATCGCGCGTGTTGGTCACCGCACGCAAGCTGCAGCGCGTCGACCAGAGCAGAATTATCGAACCCGTGAACATGATCGCACCCGAAAAGGCCGATGTTCGCGAACTCACCGCTCCCGAAACCAGTGCGCAGTAATCTTTGCCTGATACGTGTCTGTATGGGGTAAGGTTTGACGAGCCGAAAGGATAGGCTAGGAACATGACCGAAGAGAAGACTTTCCGTAAGACCAAGTCGGTTGCTGCGACTGCCGATGCTCCCGCTCGTAGCGACATCGATTTCGCCATGCTTGAGCCGCGTGACCAGCTGAAGTCGCTGTTACAGGCTGAAATGGCCGACAAGCCATTCTCGGAGCTTTCCTCAGTGCTGTTCGACCATCGTGGCGCTTCGATCGTTGGGCATATCCTGTTGGACACGTTGGAAGAGGCCGGTTATTCCGTGGATGATTTCGACGCGGTGGGTGCATTGACCGCGGCCGCGGTTCCGCTGGTGTCCGCCATGATTCAGGCGGCCGCTTCGCGTGGGGAGAACCTTAACGGTTTCGTGATGGATTTTGTGTATCCGTCCATCAAGGGGCCTTCGATCGCAGGCAAGCGCGTGGTTCTGTTGGATTCCTGGCTGTCTGAAAAGTCGTATGTGCAGACGTCCTCGTTGGTTACGTTGCGCAATGGTAACGAGCTGAGCCTTGACTTCTCCGTGGTGAAAAACGAGGGCGCCGAAGTGCTTGCCGTCGCATCGCTGATTGGTGGCGTCGATATGGCGTCGCCTTCTATCAAGGTCATCAATCCGGTTGACGGAAGCGAATCTGATCTGCCGTTTGTGGAAGTATTCAAGGAATCGGAACTTCACTAAGTATCGAAGTATCACAGCTTTTCGATTGTATTGGTGGCTCGATGACGCTAAATATCGTGTTTCACGGAATGTTTCACGACTTTGCGTTTAGTTGGATTGATTAATGAGCTGTGAGGAGGAATCGCGTGCATCAGCCTAATCCCATCGATATTGCAGCGAAAGCATCAGGAGAGCCGGTCTTTCGTGAAGTGGGCGTAGGGCCGTGGGCTGAAGCGCATCTTGGCGAGCCCCGTCCGGATGATCCGCAATCGCCGAATTATGATCGTCGGTTCGATTCGTCTCTGCTTGACGAGGGTGATCGTCGCAACGTGCTTGACCGGTATCGTTACTGGACGGTTTCGGCCATCAAAGACGATCTTGACACTCATGGGCGCCATGATTTTGAGGTTGCCGTGGAAAACTGGACGCACGATTTCAATATCGGATCCATGGTGCGCACTGCCAACGCATTTCAGGCAAAACGTGTACATATCGTCGGACCGCACAAGTGGAATCGCAAGGGCGCGTTGATGACGGAACTGTATCAGCATGTCGAAAACCACCCTTCCATAACCGAACTGGTCGAATGCTGGAAGCTGCGCATTGCCGGAGAAATCGCGGCGGCGCAATCGCAAGCCTCCGCAATCGCATTACATATGCACGAAAATGCGGAAAGTGGGCACGGTGCCGGTATGAACGATGCCGCCTCACTGAATGAAGGCCGTGTTACTGAGTGTGCTCCATCTGGTGGCATGTCAATGGATGTTTCAGCTGCGAGTGGCGCTGAAAATGGGAACAAGTTGGCCTATATGACGCAGCTTGCGGCGATCGATCAGCGCATTGCCGAGTTGAAGGCTGCGCGGGTGATTGCGCTTGACATCATTCCGGGTGCGGTGCCGATGGAAACGTATCGCTTCCCGAAGCGATGCCTTATGTTGTTTGGTGCGGAAGGCCCAGGACTGTCCGAAAAAGCGCTTGAGCTGGCGGATGACGTGGTCTACATTTCCCAATTCGGTTCGGTGCGTTCCATTAACGCCGGAGCTGCCGCTGCGGTTTCCATGCATGCCTGGATCGCTCAGCACGCCGCGCCCCAGTCCTGACCGGCTCCTATCGTTCCAAATCCTCCAGTGGCTGGAAGAATCGGGACGATTGGAGTCCTGTCAGCGGGGTGATTCCTCCAGTGGATGGAGGTTTTTGGTCTTCTGTGGGGCGTCTAGCGGAAGGATTCCTCCAGTGACTGGAGAGATTGGGACTTTAGTACGGTGTTCTGCGGGAAGATTCCTCCACTTACTGGAACAATCTTTCCGCTAACAAGCCCGTCAGAGTCCTGATTCTTCCAGTCGCTGGAGGAATCTTCCCTCTGAAAGTCTCACCAGAGACCCAAATCCTCCACCTACTGGAACAATCTTTCCGCTGAGTGCCCTGCTAGAGACTAGTTTTCTCCACCCTCTGGAGGAATCTTCCCGGTGGTGAGCCTCTCAACGTTCCGATTCCTCCACTTACTGGAGGAATCTTCCCGCAGATGATCACCCTATGAAACGCAAGGAACCCCAGCACGCCGCAGTTTCGCAATCAGCGGTTTTTGCTGGACTGCATCGTCAAAAGTGAATCTGACGATTTCCGTAACTCCTGCGTGAAAAAGCGCCTGTTCGCGTTCTCTCTCGGCCTGCACGGTTTCCTGTATGCTCCTACGGTTGGTCATTTGCGGATCGACATATTTCGCGGTGCCGTCGAGTTCCCCGACAATGATTCGTCCATCGGCTGTGCGCCATAAAAAATCGACCCTGAACTGTTTTCCTGTAAGGGAATCAGTAAAGGGAACCTGTAATTGGGGAACCGCAAATCCATTTTCGATCATGACCGCACGGGCAAAAGATTCGCCGCCATTCTCGCTTCTCGCATCGGTATATCTCAGTAATTTGAAGATGCGTGAGCAGTCGAGAGTCGTGTGCGCACATTCTTGCAAAATCTGCTTTTCTTCGATTCCATCTGAAGCTGCATCGTCAAAAATCGGCAGAGAATGGACGAAATCTATCGTACGTCCGCAATCTAGCAGCGTACGAGAGGGATTCGTGACGGGAATTCCGCTTGCGATTACCGCTTTTTCTCTGGGGTATGGACTGTATATGATATTGAGTTTTTCGTGCGGTCGGTATGATCCGTGACTGGGCAGCGTTATGGTCAGTCCTTGCCGATGCAAGATTCGTGGATGGTCGAATCCGTGAGCTGCGGCGGCCGTTATTCCTGAGAAAACCCAGTTGGGGTGGAGATCCCTAAGGGCTCTGGCCATGTGCAACGATTGCTCTGACTCGTTGAACTGCTGCCAATATTCGGCGCGGATGAAGAGCCCCGGATACGGGCGCGCGAGATCGCCCGCGTGGTATCTGCGGTACAGTCCCTTCTGGATGAGAGGGTCGCTGCTATGTGCGCATCGTCGCGCATTTTCTGCTTGATCGAGCAGCGCATCGATTTGAGGATATGCTTTCATGGTTTGACGCTACCTTATTGAGATACTGCTAAGGAAGCGCGATTGGCAAATGTGGATAGAGGATGCCGTTTCGGGCGTGTCTGTGGATAACTCACGATTTTTGTGGATAACTGGCTGGTTGTTTTGTAGATAAAGGTTAATGTCAGCTTATTTCATGTGAATTTAGACTGTTTTCTTCTGTTACGGGGTATTTTGAGTATTGAGATACTGCTTAGAGTCCTAATTGTTCCAGTGGATGGAGGTTTCAGGACTGTGAATGGTTCGTCAGCGGGGTGATTGTTCCAGTGGGTGGAGGAATAGGGACTCTGACGAAGCGTCTGGCGGGTGGATTCTTCCAGTAGGTGGGGGATTTGAGACTTTATCAGGGTCTTCCGCGGGTGGATTTCTCCAGTGGATGGAGGTTTTTGGTCTCCTGTGGAGCGTCTAGCGGGGTGATTCCTCCAGTCACTGGAAGAATCGGGACGATTGGAGTCCTGTCAGCGGGGTGATTGTTCCAGTAGGTGGAGGTTTTGGGATTGTGAGTGGCTGGTTTGCGGGTGGATTGTTCCAGTGACTGGGGGATTTGGGACTGCGCGCGTGCTTTTGGTGCGTCCCTGATGCGTTTTTGGCGGGACTTTGGCGAGATGGTGTGCTGGTTGTGGCTGGGCTGTTGCTACTGGTTCGGCGAGGCCGTTGCGGCTGGAGCGTGAGGCTGGGGCGATGGGCGAAATGGGCGGGGCGCTCGTCACACAGACGCGTTAATGTTAGGGACATGCCTACTTTCACCAAAGAAGAAATCGTGCATCTGGGCGATTTGGCCCGAATTGCACTCACTGACGAGGAGATCACCCGTCTGCAGGGCGATCTGAACGTCATCGCAGAATCTATCAACAAGGTCCAGGAAGTCGCTACTGACGATGTGGAACCGACCGCGAACCCGATTCCGCTGGAAGCCTACCTGCGTCCGGATGTGCCGGAAACCCCGCTGACTCAGGAAGAGGCAACCGCGGGCGCCCCGGTTTCCGAAGCCGGCATGTTTGTGGCACCGCGCATTCTGGGGGAGGAGTGACATGAGCGAACTCGTCAAGCTTTCCGCCGCTGAGATGGCGGCCAAGATCAAGTCCAAGGAAGTCTCCAGCCGCGAGCTGGTCGAAGCGCACCTCGAAGTCATCGAGGCTGCTGAGCCGAGCATCAAGGCCTTCCTGAAGGTGTCTGGCGAACAGGCCCTCGAACAGGCCGATGCCTTCGACTCCAAGTCCGATGAGGAAAAGTCCGCACTGCCGGAACTCGCCGGTGTGCCGATCGCCATCAAGGACATGATCGTCACCAAGGGCATCGAGACCACCGCAGCTTCCAAGATCCTCGAAGGCTGGGTGCCCCCGTACGATGCCACCGTCATTGAGAAGCTCAAGGCCGCGGGCATGCCGCTGCTGGGCAAGACCAACCTCGATGAGTTCGCACAGGGCTCCTCCACCGAGCACTCCGCTTACCAAACCACTCACAATCCGTGGGATACCGAGCGCGTTCCGGGCGGTTCCGGCGGTGGCTCCGCAGCTGCCGTTGCCGCATTCGAAGCTCCGCTCGCTCTGGGCACCGATACCGGCGGTTCCATTCGCCAGCCGGGTTCGCTGACCGGTACCGTCGGCGTCAAGCCGACCTATGGTGGCGTTTCCCGTTTCGGTGCGATCGCCATGGCTTCCTCGCTCGACCAGATCGGCCCGTGCTCCCGCACCGTGCTCGACGCGGCTCTGCTCCAGGAAGTGATCGGCGGCCACGACAAGCGTGATTCCACGTCCATTCCGGAAGGCCCGCGCCCGATGGTGGCGGCCGCCCGCGAAGGCATGAAGCGTGATCTGAAGGGCCTCAAAGTCGGCCTGATCAAGGAGCTCGGCGGCGAAGGCTTCCAGCCGGGCGTTATGGCACGTTTCAACGAGGGCGTCAAGAAGCTCGAGGAAATGGGTGCTGAGATCACCGAGGTGTCTCTGCCTCACCTGCCGTACTCCCTCGGTGCGTACTACATCATCATGCCGTCTGAGGTCAGCTCCAACCTGGCCCGTTACGATGGCATGCGTTACGGCCTGCGCGTCATGCCGCCGGCGGGCGTCCCTCAGACCGCCGCCAACATGATGGCCTACACGCGTGAAGCCGGCTTCGGCGACGAGGTCAAGCGTCGTATCATCCTCGGTACATACGCCCTGTCCGCCGGTTATTACGATGCATGGTACGGTTCCGCGCAGAAGGTGCGCACCCTGATCATCGATGACTTCAAGAAGGCTTTCGACAAGGTTGACGTGCTTGTTGGCCCGACCAGCCCGGTCACCGCATTCAAGTTCGGTGAGAAGACTGAAGATCCGATGGCTATGTATGCCATCGATATCACCACCATTCCGGCCAACCTTGCCGGCGTTCCGGCCATGAGCATTCCTGCTGGCCTGAGCGACGACGGTTTGCCGGTCGGCTTCCAGTTCCTCGCTCCGCAGCAGCGCGACGAAGCCATGTACAAGCCTGCCGCAGCTCTTGAAGCAGCTCTCGAGGAGGATTGGAACGGCCCGATCTGGCAGTCCCTGAAGACCCCGTGGCTCGACGGCTTGAACAAGTAAGAAGCATCGGAGGAAAGAAAACAAAATGGCTGAAAAGTTGATGAAGTACGCCGATGCCGTCAAGAAGTTCGACCCGGTCATCGGTCTGGAAACCCATGTTGAGCTGAGCACCACCACGAAGCTGTTCTGCCCGGCCGAAGTCTCGTTTGGCGGCGATCCGAACAGTCAGCTCACCCCGGTGAGCCTTGGTTTGCCGGGTTCTCTGCCGGTAGTCAACAAGACCGCCGTCGATTACGCGATCAAGCTGGGTCTGGCTCTGCATTGCGAAATCGCTGAATGGAGCCAGTTCGCACGTAAGAACTACTTCTACCCGGATATGCCGCGCGATTACCAGATCTCGCAGTACGACAAGCCTACCAACGGCAACGGCTATCTTGATGTGGAACTTGAAGACGGCACCGTATTCCGCGTGCCGATCGAACGCGCCCACATCGAAGACGACGCCGGCAAGAACACCCACGTCGGTGGTGCTGACGGCCGCATCGAAGGCGCCGATCACTCCCTGGTCGACTACAACCGTGCAGGCGTGCCGCTGATCGAAATCGTGACCAAGCCGATCGAAGGCGCCGGAGACCGTGCCCCCGAAATCGCAGGCGCCTATATGCGTGCCATCCGCGACATCGTGCGTGCGTTGAACATCTCCCACGCTCGTATGGAACAGGGCAACATGCGCGCCGACGTGAACGTGTCGCTGCGCAACAGCCCGTCCGACCCGTTCGGAACCCGTTCCGAAACCAAGAACGTGAACTCGTTCCGCGGTATCGAGAAGACCATCCAGTATGAGATCCGCCGTCAGGCCGCCATCCTTTCCGAAGGCGGCGAGATTCTGCAGGAGACCCGTCACTGGGATGAGGCTTCTCAGACCACCGCCGGCGGCCGCGTGAAGTCCGATGCCGACGATTACCGTTACTTCCCGGATCCGGATCTGGTGATGCTGCACATCACCAAGGAGCACATCGAAGAGATGAAGGCCCAGATGCCGGAAATGCCGCGTGAGCGCCGCAACCGCCTGAAGGGCGAGTGGGGTTTCAACGATCTGGAGATGCGCGATGTGCTCAACGCCGACGCTCTGGATCTGCTTGAGGAAACCGTCAAGGCCGGTGCCACCGCAGCCGGTGCCAAGAAGTGGTGGCTGGGCGAGCTGAGCCGTGAAGCCAACAACAAGGGCGTGAGCCTCGAAGAGCTGCCGATCACTCCGGCCGATGTGGCTGAAGTCGAGAAGTTGATCGCCGACGGCAAGCTCAACGACAAGCTGGCCAAGCAGACTGTCGCAGGTGTGCTCGCCGGCGAGGGCACTCCGGATGAGGTCGTCAAGAAGCATGGCTTCCAGGTCGTGTCTGATGACGGCGCTCTTGAAAAGGCTGTGGATGAAGCTCTCGCAGCCAATCCTGACATCGTTGAAAAGCTCAAGAGCGGCAACATGAAGCCGATGGGCGCCATCATTGGTGCCGTCATGCGCGCCACTCGCGGTCAGGCTGACGCGAAGGCCGTCACCAAGATCGTGATGAGCAAGATCAAGTAACGTTTACAACGCGATTACTCGCGATTGCTGAATCGTACGAAAACGCACGTTCCAAAAAACTTGGGACGTGCGTTTCCTTATCTTTCCGAAAGAAAGGGAGAACGTAATCGCCAGTTGTTTTTCTTATGATTACCGACGTGTCTTTCAATACCAAGTTATGCTGATAGAGGAAGATGTACAACGATTGCCGCCTCGCCAATTCACAGCTGACATACAGTCGGGTACAATACCCTCGGTATAGGTGCGGCGACGGTCGTGCCTGCAATGATGTAGGGGACAGGAAAAATGCCAGAGAATCTTGAGGCTGCAACACAGGAGCAGTCGAACCAGCAGTCGCGTGAATTGCCGGATCGTATCGTTGTGCCGCCTATCAAGGGCGAGATGGTGCATCTGCGTCCGGCCGTGATCGAGGATCTCGACCGCATGGACGCCATCGAGGCGTACGTCGGCGCTTCCGGAATCACCGGTAAGGACCGGGTTGCCGAGCGTGGCGCGGTGCGTGCGTGGGTGCGTCGTTCCGTGGCATGGTCCCAAGGCGAGGCCCCGTCCGAATCCGGTGTGGGGGACCCGGAATCACGTCGCACGATCGCATGGTCCATCGTCACTGAAGCCGATCATGATGGCGATGGTGAGATTGATGCCGCGAATTCCGACAATGTGATCGGCATGATTTTCCTGATCGATATTGACGGTTGGGCCCGTTCCGCCCGCATTCAGGTGGTGCTTGGCAAGGATTACCGGGGCCGTGGCTATTCGCGAGACATCATGCCGCGCGTGATGACGTACGGTCTTGCGCCGGAGCCGGCAGGTCTTGGCATGCATCGCATCTGGGTCGCCGTGCCCGAACAGAACACGCGTTCCGTGTCCGTGTACCAGTCGTTGGGATTCGTGCCTTCCGGCCGCTCCCGCGACGCCCTGTGGAACGCCTCGCAGAACCGTTACCAGGATCTGATCGTTATGGATACGCTGGTTGATGAGTTTGATCCGATCCGCTCGCTTGACGCGTTCGGCATGCATGTGATCGAAGACAATCCGGGCGTCAAGGAGGCTTTGAGCGCACGTGAGCATTCGATCGCCATTCGTTTGAATAGCAAGAATGACGTGAAGCATGATGTGGAAAGCGCGCATGGAGACGAAGCCAAGTCCGCAACCATCACGGAATCCGGGCAGGAAACAGCTTTCGGTGCGGTAGGCGAATCGAACGTACCTCAGCAGAAGCAGAAGAACGTCGAAGGTGTGAATGCTGCGCGACAAAGCGAGCGTGATGATCAAAACAGCTGGCCGTATACGGCTGGCGAGCGCAAGACGTCGAAGGAAGCTTGGTGGCGTACGCTCGGTCGTGGTCGCAAGCGTGATGTGGAAGGTAAGTGATGAGCGCCGAGGATCTCGATAATTACGAAACCGACGCAGAACTGGCTCTGTATAAGGAATATCGCGACGTTATTAAATTATTTACTTATGTTGTTGAGACGGAGCGTCGTTTTTATTTGGCTAATAAAGTCGATTTCAACGTGCGTTCCGCCGGTCAGGACGTGTATTTCGACGTGCGTTTGACCGATGCGTGGGTGTGGGACGTCTATCGTTCCAGTCGTTTCGTCAAGAATGTGCGCATCGTCACTTTCAAGGACGTCAATGTCGAGGAAGTGCAGAAAACCGATATCGACATTCCTGATTCCATATAGTCGCGTATGGTCGCGTGTCGCTTTGCTCGGCCTGATATTGCCTTGCTTGTTTTAGACAGCTCGGCCTGATATTGCCTGACTTGGCTTGATTTTGTAAGCATTCGCACAAGTTGCGATGTTCGTTTCCCTACCCTCGGGTAGACTATCAGGGATTTTTGTTTTCATAAGGAGACCTCAAAGTGACGCAAAAGCAATCCGTGGTGATCATCGGCGGTGGCCCTGCAGGCCTGACTGCCGCTTGGGAGCTCGTCAAGGACGGTGGCTCCGAGAACTACGACGTGACCGTGTTGGAAGCGACCCGCGAATTCGGCGGCATCTCCCGCACCGTCAAGCATGATGGCAACCGTATGGATATTGGTGGCCATCGTTTCTTCTCGAAGGACGAACGCATCATGGATTGGTGGAAGGGGGTCCTGCCGCTGCAGGGCGCGCCAAGCTATGATGACAAGAAGCTCGGTCGTGAGCACGATATGGAACCGGGCGGACCGGATCCGGAAGTCGAAGACAAGGTGATGCTCAAGCGTCATCGCGTGTCTCGTATTTACTGGAACCGCCACTTCTTTGACTATCCGATTTCCCTGAGCGCCAACACGTTGAAGGCCATGGGCCCGAAGCTTACGTTGGTTGCCGGTTTCAGCTATCTGAAGTCCATGGTGCACAAGCTGCCGGAAGACAATCTGGAGAACTTCTACATCAATCGTTTCGGCCGCAAGCTGTATTCCATGTTCTTCGAGGGGTACACCGAGAAGCTGTGGGGTCGCCATCCGTCCCAGATTTCCGCCGATTGGGGTGCGCAGCGCGTCAAGGGCCTGAGCATTATGGGCGTGCTGAAGAACGCGTTCCAGAAGCTCCTGCCGAAGAAGCGTAGCAATGCTGAGGTCGAAACCTCGTTGATTGAGGAATTCTGGTATCCGAAGTATGGTCCGGGCCAGCTGTGGGAAACCGTGGAGGCTAACTGTGAGGCGGCTGGCGTGAAGGTCATTACCGACGCGAACGTGGTGGAGATTCGCCAGGCCGACGGCAAGATCGCTTCCGTGGTGTATGAGGATTCCGAAGGCAATCGTACCGAAATGGCTGCGGACGACTTCATTTCTTCCATGCCGGTCAAGGACCTCATCAACGCTGTGGATGCTTCGAGCAAGCCCGCGCCGAAGGATATGACCGAAATCGCCAACGGCCTGCCGTACCGTGATTTCGTGACCGTCGGTCTGCTCGTCAATCATCTGCGCTTGCCGAACACCACCGACATTCCCACCCTTGGCAATCCGCCGATCGTGCCTGATTGTTGGATTTACGTGCAGGATCCGGGCTATAAGGTCGGCCGCCTGCAGATCTTCAACAACTGGAGCCCGTATCTGGTCAAGGATGTTGACAACACCGTGTGGATCGGCCTTGAATACTTCTGCGAGGAGGGTGATTCCTTCTGGAACATGTCTGAGGAGGAGGCGAAGAAGTTCGCCATCCAGGAGCTCACCCGCATGCAGATCATCAACGGCCCGCAGGACGTGATCGATTCCCATCGTGAGCGCGTGAAGAAGGCATATCCGGCCTACTTCGACACGTACGACCGCATGTCTGAGTTGGTGGAATACCTCGATTCCTTTGGTAATCTGTACTGCGTCGGACGTAACGGTCAGCACCGCTACAACAACATGGATCATTCCATGGCCACCGCCATCGAGGCCGTCGGCAATATCAAGAATGGCAAGACGTCCAAGAAGAACGTGTGGTCCGTCAATACCGACAAGAGCTATCACGAGGAAAAGTAAGCTTCGGTAAGTCCGACATACTGTTGTTGCAGGCAAAGACCCGTCGTGTGATCGCATGACGGGTCTTTTGCATTGTGATTTGTGATTTGCAGTTGACGTGAATATATTGGCACGCCTGCGTTGCGTTGGTCTGGATAACGTTGTATGGTTAGAAAAGTTCGAAAACCGTGATATTTCGCGGTGGACTTTCAGTGGCGGAACATTTCCGTATCTCTTTTTTACAGCTGTCGCGGGCGTGTGCCTACGGAAGCTAGGGAAAGGCAAAACCAGTGGCAACCAGCCCGAATCTTGAAGATATGAAACTGCCTGAGCTCAAGGAGCTCGCCAAGCAGATGGGCCTTCGTGGCACCTCCACCATGCGTAAGCCGGAACTTATCGCGACGCTTCAGGCCGCTCGTTCCGGCGGCGAGGCACCGGCCGGCGTGACCGTGCGCGCCCCGAAGTCCGCAGCGTTTGCCGCTTCGGCAGCACCGGCAGCTCAGGCCGCAACTCCATCCGCAGACGTTGAGGTCGCGGCTGGTAAGGCCGAGGAGGCCGACAAGCCTGCTGAGGCTGCCGAAGTCAAGGCCGATGGTGCTGATAATTCTGAAAAGCCGGCTTCCAAAACCTCTGGAAGGACCCGCGTCGAGCGCACTGAGCGTTCCGAGCGTTCCAGCCGCCGCAAGCAGGCCGAAGCGCCGGCAAGCGAGGATGCTGCGGACGTTATGGCCGCTGTGAACGCTTTGGACAGCCTCGACGAGGCTCCGAAGCGCCGTCGTCGCCGTGACACGGAATCAGCCACCGATCTGCTTGCCGAATTGGGATTGGATGATGCTTCGCCGAAGCAGGACGACCGTCGTCGCCACCGCAAGGATGATGAGGCCGATGCCGAGCCACGTCGCCGTCGCCGTGCGGTGGAGGAGCTGAAGGATGAGGATGTCGTGCGTGATCTCGACGATATTCTCGCCACGTTGCCTTCGCAGGGCAACGAGGACGACGAGCGTCATGACGAAACCGAGGATGGCGATTTCGTGCGCCGTGGCCGTGGCCGTGCCAGCGACAGGGGTGATCGTATGGATCGTCGCGGACGCCGTCTGCGTGGCCGTGACCGCGATTATGACGAGCGTGACGATCGTCGTGGCCGTAACAGCGATCGCAATGATCGCAATGATCGTGCCGACCGTAACGATCGTACGGATCGCAATGTCGAACGCGAACAGCGCCACGAGGAGCCGAAAGAGGATCTCGTGCCAGTCGCAGGCATCGTCGACGTGCTCGATTCCTACGCTTTCGTGCGTACGTCCGGCTATCTGCCGGGGCCGAACGATGTGTACGTCTCCATGGGCCAGGTCAAGAAGTACGGCCTGCGTAAAGGCGACGCGGTGCACGGTTCCATCCGCACCCCGCGTGAGGGCGACCGCCGTAACCAGCGTCAGAAGTTCGTGCCACTGCAGTCCATCGACTCCATCAACGGCATGACCGTCGAGGCTGCGCAGAACCGCCCGCAGTTTAACAAGCTCACTCCGCTGTACCCGCAGGAGCGTCTGAAGCAGGAGACCGCGCCGAACAAGCTCACCGGCCGCCTCATCGACATTGTGGCACCGATCGGCAAGGGCCAGCGTGGTCTGATCGTGTCCCCGCCGAAGGCCGGCAAGACCATCACCCTGCAGAACATCGCCAACGCGATCGCCACCAACAATCCGGAAGTCCACCTGATGGTCGTGCTCGTGGACGAACGTCCGGAAGAGGTTACCGATATGGAACGCACGGTGCAGGGCGAAGTGATTTCCTCCACCTTCGACCGCCCGGCCTCCGACCACACCACCGTCGCCGAACTTGCCATCGAGCGTGCGAAGCGCCTCGTGGAGCTCGGTCAGGACGTGGTGGTGCTGCTTGACTCCATGACCCGTCTGGCCCGCGCCTACAACATCGCGGCCCCGGCCTCCGGCCGTATCCTGTCCGGCGGTGTTGACGCCCAAGCGCTGTACCCGCCGAAGAAGTTCTTCGGTGCCGCCCGCAACATCGAAAACGGCGGTTCCCTGACCATCATCTCCTCCGCTCTGGTGGAAACCGGTTCCAAGATGGACGAGGTGATTTTCGAGGAGTTCAAGGGCACCGGCAACATGGAAC
>OIXX01000332.1_pt1 | contig 32178 bp, 34 predicted proteins | sample 1588161 | NCBI WGS metagenome assembly OIXX01 (sample SAMN03283274) | human gut metagenome | biome: human-associated habitat; material: feces | host: Homo sapiens | place: Peru | collected 2012
TGGAATTCTTTTGGAATTGATTCATTTAGAGGCTTGACATATTACCAGATTGCTTTTTCAGTATCATTTCCCAATATTTAAGATTTTGCTTTGTTGCTTCAACTTCCTCTATTGGTATTTTATATTTTTCTGTTACAGATAGCAAGTATTTTTGTGCATCAATCTCTCTTTTTATCCTAACGAGATAGCTATCGGTCAATTTACCATACATATTTTGTCTATCTTGCCTTGCATGATAAGTTTCCTCCAATACAGATGATACAGTTGCATCTTTTCGCAAATATCAAAGACAGGATGACGGCTCGACAGTTTCCACTGATACGCCGCTACACTTTCGTCCGCATCATAGCGAGTCAGAAACGCATCCGCCCAAGCTCTCGCCGATTCTGTCCGGGCAATCCGTTCCGCTACATAGCGGCTTTTCTCTTCTATAGCCGTTCTAACGGCTTTTTCAAGAGACATAGATATACTTTTATCAACGGTCTGCAATAATTGCTTATACGCCGTTTTGAGAGCTTGGTTCGGTGCGCCGTTAGCTCCCATGGCTTCTGTTTGTTTCTGCGCTCGTCTCACGAGGCAAAGCATCTTTTCTCGCTCTCTTGTAGATAAGTCCGACCGCCTGGCATAAGCGTAAATTTATTAGAAAAACCACCGATATGGGGAACTCTTTTAGATAAACATGCATATGAAAACTTCTACTATGATGAATATGCAAAAGAAATCTATCGTTCACTTGCCAATGATAAAAACTGTCCTGATGGTTTGGAATTAGCTCATATTCCAACTTATGTAGAACCTACTGAATTGGGGAAACGATTTTATGATATTTGTATAAAATAGCTTTTCCAGAATGGTAATCAGATAAATATATATTTCACACAACACTAGTATATTTATATATCTGTTGTACGCTAGGAACCTTGCAGGGACGATAGCCCGCTTATTTATATGTAAAACTGCATATCTCGTCTTGATATTAAAACTATCACTTATTTAATATTATTAAATTGAGCCGGGGCGTATTGCACAAACCGGACCGAAGAAAGCTTTGATTCAGGATTTTCTATTTCAAAGCTTTTTTTCTTTTTAGGAAACATTATGATATTAAAACCAACCACTTATCGTGTAGATCTATCTGATAATTATATAATAAAACCCTCTTGCAATGTGACAAGAGGGTTTATTTTTGTTCATTTTCTCTTCGTTTTAATGAGGTTCCGTATATAAAAACAGAACACTATCCTCCAGGTATATCGACCTATCATCAGGCAGATTTCAATCCACGCTCTCACGAGGAGAGTGGCAAGGACTTTACAGTATAATTGTGCAACTCATGACATTTCAATCCACGCTCTCACGAGGAGAGCGGCAGCTACATATAGTATGTAATGCTACTATACCTAGCTAATATGGTGTTTCTACGTTTTTACTATACAGGATGTTATTCTAAAAAGCAATAAAACATCGTAAAATGAGTGCGAATACCCTAGTACATGTGCCATATCTTCTGATTCGCACTCATTTTATTATCTTACTTTCTTCAAAGTTGTATTATAAAAATCAATGATTTTATCCATCACCTCAGACTGCACCCAATAGACACCACCATGTGCGGCCTCATGGACGACATACCGCGTCGACGCAATACCGTGGGCCACGAGGGCTTGATGGAGTTTTTCTGTCTGGCTCGGCGACACGAGCGTATCTTTATCGCCATGCATAATGAGGAACGGCGGCGTTTTCTCAGAAATATAGGTCATTGGGTTAGCTGCTTTTGCGCCGTCCGGATTAGCCCTTACGCCACCATCGATGCCACCAAAGACAGGACTGCCATTAATCCACAATGCTTCCGTTGCACCAGCTGACTGATGGGCTTTCTGGACGTTGGCATCGTAGTCGGCACCAATCGTATTGAGGTCAGACACACCGTACAAATCGACGACAGCTTGGACATCACTTGATTGGTCGAGGTTTTCGCCAACGTCAAATTGCTTCGTCCCATTCGTCGTACCAGCCATAGCTACTAAGTAGCCCCCAGCAGAGCCACCAAAGAGTCCGATTCGTTTGCTGTCCACGCGATATTTATCTGCATGAGCACGCAAGTAGCGCACTGCTGCTTTTACGTCTTCTAAGGGGACCGGGAACTGCGCAGTCGGCGCAACGCGGTATTGAATAGACGCAGTAACACAGCCTTCTTCGGCGAGTCGCAACCGTTCTTGGATATAATTGTCCTTATTGGCATTAATGAAACCGCCACCAGTCACAAAGATAATGGCTGGCATTTGCGTATTGTTTTGCGGCACCATAATGTCCATTTTCATGGCAACGTTTTCGTAGCCCCGCATCGGCACTTGCTCATAGACCACATCAGAAATCATGCGCACGAGTGGTTTCGTGAGCTTAACGTTCAAGGTTTGGCTGTCTTCAGGCGTTGCAGCCGAAGCCGTCACAACACCACAGAGTGAGATGGCTAAGACCGCCATCGTCAATAGAAGTTGTTTCATGTGTATCCTCCTTTTGTTTCCTAGTTAAACAAAGATTCTCTTGTATTGTAACAAGAGATATAACAAATTGTCAATGTTATAAATATTCCCTAGGTAGTCTTTTTGTTTTCGCACGTATACATTATATCTGTTTAATGACCTTAGCAGGTACGCCGCCAACGACGACGTTATCGGACACATCTTTTGTGACGACTGCACCGGCTGCAATGACGACATTATTTCCTATGGTGAAACCCGGCAAAATCGTACAATTACCGCCAATCTACACGTCGTCACCAATAGTAACGGCTTTCCCATAGGCTAGTTTTTCCGCCGACCTTCGGGCGATAAGGGATGCCCAACGGTCGTAATCAGTATATTAGCCCAATCATACAATAATCACCAATATAAACTGGCGCAATATCCAAGATAGTGACATTATAATTAGCCAAGAAATCTTCACCGACATGAATATTTTTGCCGTTATCACAGTGAAAGCCAGGCAGTACATTGGCATCTTTGCCCATAGAGCCGAACAAGTCTCATAATACAGCGAGCTGTCCTGTGTGGTCAAGAGGGGCTACAGCAGCAAGTTTTACACACCCTAGGACAGCCCGTTTCTTGCGCGCATCGACTTCCGGGTCTAATACGCAAAATTCGATTCCAGCGTCTAATTTTTCAAGTTCTGTCATGCTTATTCCCTCCTCTTATTTACACGTTGTTCACCTTGCAGGTCTATTATAGCAAAAAAAATACCCATATCTACAGATATGGGCATGTATTACATCGTTCGTTGAATATCTTTCCAGAGAGCCAAACTCCGCAAGGGCTTTTCGCTGCACTGGACGACGTACGGATACAAGAGCTGCTCGAGCATAGCTACGTGACGACTCTGGAAGTGAACGGTCTCCTTTTGCCCCCAACGATACGTGAGGATTTGCTGCCAATCGGCCTTTAATGCGGCTGACAGCGGGATTTCGTGCATCTTCTCCGGTACGTCATCGCCGAGGTAATACACGACTTCTCCATTTTCGTCTTGTGCTGCAAAGAGGCGGACTGTCGCTAGGTCCGGCGCAAAACCAGCCAGGGCTACGAGCTGCCACCCAGCAAGGATCGTAACCATACGAATGTCTTTCGTCACAATGGTTTGGCAATACATAGTGAGCAACGCATAAACAGACTCATCCGGCTCATCAGGCGGCACGAGGGCTTCGACCATTTCTACAAAGAGCTGAGAATAGACGTACGTATCCAAGGTCAGCTCACGCATGGCCTTATTACTACGGCAATCGTACTCGCTGAGCACATAGCCTTCCCCTTGGGGCAAGGCATCGAACGTAATGGACGCTAACGGCTGAAGGGCACCAAAGCCTTGTTTTCCTTTACGACTCGTGCGCACGAAGACGCGAATGAGGCCGGCTTGTTTCGTCCAAATCGAGAGGACTTGCTGCTGTCCTGCTTTATGAACGTGCAAAATAATGCCGTCGTACCGCTCAGTCGGGCGGCTCATAAAGCTGCCTCTACGCGTTCGCTTCATCGTCTTTCCCTGCGTCGTCTGTCTTTTCTCGTTCTTCTGGCGGCACGGGCACAGCACGGAGACGGACAATACGGAATTTTTCTAATTCAATAATGATAAAGCGATAGTCCCCAATGCGCACTGCATCGTGCAGGCTCGGCGTATGGCCAAGAGAGTCAAAGACGTAACCGCCAATCGTGTCCGTATCAACATCTTCATCGACCGGAATATGGAGTAAATCTTCTACGTCTTCGAGGAGGACGGTCCCGTCAAATTCGTAGGAGCCGTCACCAAAGGCCTGGATTTCTTCTTTTTCTGCAGAGTGTTCGTTTTTGATGTTGCCTACGAGCTCTTCGAGAATGTCTTCAAGGCCAATGAGGCCGACTGTACTGCCGTATTCATCGACGACAATGGCCAAGTACGTCCGCCGCGAGCGCATGAGCTGCAAGAGCTTCGATACAGGCATGATTTCCGGAATCATGAGGATAGGTCGTTTAATTAAATGGAGATTGCTCCGTTTATGGAGATACAAATCCATTAAGTCTTTAATATGTACGAGGCCGACAACATGGTCCTTATCGCCTTCACAGAGGGGATAGCGCGTGTGACGAGACTGGCGAATGGTATTTAAATTGACCGTCATCGCTTCATCTGTATAGAGGCACGTAATGTCTTGACGAGGCACCATGATTTCTTTTGCCAAACGGTCTGCAAAATCAAAGACGTTGCCAATGAGTTCGCTTTCGACTTTATCGATTTTCCCTTCTTTATGGCTGGCTGTGACGAGCATGCGGATTTCATCACCCGAACGAGCTACATCCAATTCATTGACTACGTCTAAGTCTTTATTGCGCAACATAAACATACCGAGCAAGTCGCCAATGCAGATGAGAGGCGAAAAGAGACGGCTTAACCGCTGAATGAACGTCCCTACTCGTTTTAGGCTCTGTTCGGCATATTGGAGGCCAAGCGATTTTGGAATCAGTTCACCGCAGACCCAAAGGAAAAGCCATAAGGCGAGACAGACAAAGAAATAGACGACCCAGACAATAATCTGGCTGTGCCAAAGCACCGTTAAGGGAGCATAGCATTTCCACAAGGTAAACCAAATCGTGCCGCCTGCAATGAGAGATGACAAGGTCATGCCAAGCTGGGCTGCGCCGAGGAAGGAGCCCGGCTGGTCGTAGAGCGGCAAGAGTCCTTTGGCTTCAATATCGCCGTCGCGGATTAATTCTTCAATGTACTCCCTGCGCAACTGAGCAAAGGCAAATTTTCCGGTTACGCAAATGGCATTGAAGATAATACAAATAACGTAAATAACCAAACACTGGAGTATCTCCTGTGGGTCCATGATGCTATCTCTCCTATTCGTGTGTATATCCTAATTCACTGAGAATGGCTGCTTTATCACGCCAATCTCGTTTTACTTTTACCCAAATATCTAAAAAGACCGACGAGCCTAAGAGATTTTCAATCTCTTGCCGTGCCTGCTGGCCTACAGTTTTTAAAATAGAGCCATTTTTGCCGATAACGATGCGCTTTTGCGAATCCCGTTCGACAAAGACGGTTGCTCTGATGTAAACTTTATCTTTACTGCGCTGCTTCATTTCTTCTGTGTACACTGCAATAGAATGAGGCACTTCATCGCGCAAGGACAAGAGCAATTTTTCCCGAATGATTTCGGCGACGAGGAGCCGTTCGGGCTGGTCCGTAATCATATCATCTGGGAAGTATTTCGGCCCTTCTGGCAAGAGTTTTCGCAGTTCGTCCAAGACGGCATCGACGTTCATCCCTGTTTTTGCAGAAATAGGGATAATTTGGTCGAAATCGTAGAGCTTGGAGTATTCTAAGATTTTCGCTGCAATGTCTTCTTTCGTCATTAAATCGACTTTGTTGATGAGGAGGAACACAGGCACTTTCGTCCCTCTGATTTTATCGAGGACAAACATATCTCCTGGCCCTTTCTTTTCATTCCCAGAAATGAGGAATAAGACCGCATCAATGTCTTTCAATGAAGCGTAGGCCGTTTCATCCATAAATTCGCCGAGTTTATGTTTTGGTTTATGAATGCCCGGCGTATCGAGGAAGACGATTTGGCATTGGTCGTCTGTATGAATGCAAAGGATTTTATTGCGCGTCGTCTGGGCTTTATCCGAGACAATCGTCACTTTCTGTTTAATAATATGATTGATTAAGGTCGATTTACCGACGTTTGGCCGTCCGACAACGGCAACAAAACCGGATTTAAAATTCGTTGTTTCCATGTACTCTCCTATCATAGTTATATTATAGTGAAAATGAATGAGGTAGTAATTCGTCGAGTGTCAAAATTTGGTACGAATCGTCAGGCTTCGTCACGACGACGTAAGGCACGTGAAACTCGGCCATGACTTGACGGCACGCACCACAGGGCATGGTAAAGTCTTCGCTGTCACCGGTAATGGCCAAGGCCTGAAACTCACGGCATCCTAAGGAGACGGCGTGAATCAACGCATTCCGTTCAGCACAGATAGTAAGACCGTACGAACTATTTTCGACGTTACAGCCTGTATAGATTTTGCCGTTTGTCCCGAGGACGGCCGCACCGACTGTGAATTTTGAGTACGGTGCGTACGCATTTTGCTGGACATCGCGGGCTGCCGCAATCAGTTGACGGCATAAGCCATCATTCGTTTCGGTCATAGTTCTTCTCCTGGGCGGACATAGCCTAAACGGTGAAGAATAAATTCTTCTTCTTTGCGCATTTCGGCCTTATCTTCTGGTGTCATGTGGTCGTAGCCTAAAATATGGAGCATGCCGTGAATGGTTAAATACGCCAATTCCCGTTCAAAAGAATGGCCGTATTCATCGGCCTGTTCTTGTACTTTTTCGAGGGAAATGACAATATCCCCTAAGAGAGCTGTATCCGGGCCGTCATAGCCATCGTCATCGCCTTCGTTGAGGGCAAAGGACAAGACATCGGTCGGGCGGTCCATGTCGCGGTACTGTTTGTTTAATTTGTGAATATAGTCGTTATGGCAGAGTAAGACACTAATTTCGGCGTTTGGGCCAAGGCCATAAACGAGAGCTGCTTCTTGGCAGACTTGATCAATAATGCGTTCGTAATCTTCTTTCTGGAAAGACGGTTCTTCGTAATTAACGTTGACGTTCATCGGATTTCCTCCTTAATTGTTCGTATAATAGCGTTCATACGCTCTGATGATACGGCCTACCATATCGTGGCGGACGACGTCGGCTTCAGTGAAATAGACCATGCCTACGCCGGACACGCGAGCTAATACTTTTTCCGCTTCCGTGAGGCCTGAAATATTGCGGTTCCCTAAGTCAATCTGCGTAATGTCGCCGTTGACGACGACACGGGAATGGTTGCCCATACGAGTTAGGAACATCTTCATCTGTTCGCGCGTCGTGTTCTGCGCTTCGTCGAGAATGATGAATGATTCTTCCAAGGTCCGGCCGCGCATGTACGCCAGCGGTGCCACTTCAATAATGCCGCGGTCAATCATCTTTTGGAATTGTTCAAACCCAAACATATCTGCTAAGGCATCGTAAAGAGGCCGCAAATAGGGATCGATTTTTTCTTGCAAGTCTCCTGGCAAAAAGCCCAGTTTTTCCCCCGCTTCCACAGCAGGGCGTGTGAGGATGATGCGGCTTACTTCGCGGTTTTTGAGGTAAAACGCCGCAAGAGCTACAGCTAGGTATGTCTTCCCTGTGCCAGCTGGTCCAATACCGAAGGTAACTAAATTTTTACGAATCGAATCGACGTATTCCTTTTGGCCTAAGGTCTTGGGCTTAATCAATTTACCCCGCGCCGAAACGTTAATCGTATCGTCGTACATTTCTTCTAAGGCTTCGCCTTTCCCTTCTTTAATTAAAGACGAAGCATAGCGGACGTGCTGCGTGGTCAGCTGGGTCTGTTCGCGATTGAGACGGCGCAGCATGCACAGGACTTCTTCAATTTGTCCAAGGTCTGCTGTTTTACCGACCATGATGATTTCATCACCACGCGCAGCAATGCGGCACGTTGGGAACTGTTTTTGCAAGGTTTTCAATAATTCATCTTTAAAGCCCAAAATAGCCTTGGCTTCAGAGACATCAGAAAAATGTAGTCGCTTTTCTATCACTAAGGTATCGCTCCTTTACGTATCCATAAATTTTCGGACAGCCTTTCCGCCAAGGTAGGTACATTTTTTCCCTTGGTACGTGTCACGACGGACGAGTTCGGCATCAATCATATCGCGGATTTTCCACCAGCCCATGCCCCAGTTGGCAAATTCCGTCGCCTCTTTCGGTGCTCTGCCGATGAGCCGCTGAAAGACGATGTCTGGACGGCAGTACTCGAGGAAGGTCACGACTCTATCGACGTATTCCTCTACAGAGACTAAGGAAATTTCTTCCTTTGCATACCAGTCGGCCATAACCGTATTCTTGATGATATACAAGGCATGGAGCTTGACTTCGTGACTCGGCAAGGCTGAAATGACCTTAGCCGTTTCGATGACATCATCCATCGTGTCCCACGGCAAATCTAAGATGACGTGCGTACACGTACGAAAGCCATAGGATGCTGTCATGAGCATACCATCAATATATTCTGCTAATGTATGGCCTCGGTTAATTTTCTGTAAGGTTTTGTAGTTGACCGTCTGCAGGCCGTACTCGATGAGAATATCTACATGATATTCGTCACGGATTGCAGCGAGAATATCGAAATAAGTCTTGTTCACACAGTCTGGCCGCGTGGCAATGGCAATGGCCACGATGTTCGGGCGGCACGCCTGGATGAGATATTCCTTAAAGACCTTAGGCGGTAAATAGGTATTCGTAAAATTTTGGAAATAGGCAATGAATTTATGGGCTTTGTACTTTGGCTCAATATGGGCAATGTTCGCATCAATTTGCTGGCCAATCGTCACGGACGCTGGCAGATTTTCATAACCTGCGCCAATGGAGCCGCAAAAGACACAGCCCTTTGTACCGAGCGTGCCGTCCCGATTAGGGCAGGTGTTGGGAATACTAATGGGTAATTTATAGACTTTTTCACCGTATGTTTCTTTTAAATACGTTGAATAGACGTTGTAACGTTCGTTCATACTACTCCTTTATACGCCGGGATGACTTGCCAGTTTGCCCGGTGTGTTTGTTTTTCGGCGAGGATATAGACTTCGCCAGTGGGGATATCTTCATATTTCTGCAAGGCCTGCAGGGTCGCTGGGGACACGCGCCAAATACGGTAGCGCATCTTCACATCACGCCAACTCGTAAAATGGTAGCCTTTGACGTATTGCGAGAGCCATCGTTCGTCGCGGAATAACGCATCCGTTTCAGCGCGCTCACATTCATGCCACTGCAAAAAGTCCACAGGCAGGCGGAAGCGGAAAAACGTCAGCATATCAAGGGCTAAGAGCTCGCGGCAGACCACCTTGGCCGTTTCCGGTATAGAGAGCCTTTGCAAGCAGTCCCAGACGAATTGGCAGAGCGTCTCGTCATTAATGGCAATGCGGTCGTAGCCCTTCGCTAGCCACGCATCTGTAATGATTTCGTAAAGCTTAAAGTAATCGTCCTTAAAAAACTGCTCTACATAGCCTAAAGTATACTGGAATTTTTCAGCATTGTACGTCCGCTCGAAAACATCTTCAAAGACCTTCATATACTGCACATCTTCATAGGGCAGCCACGTCGTCGCCAAGACTTCATACGGCCCGCACGGGTCATAGTGATAGTCATCCGGGTAGTCGCGGCGAATGCCCGAGCCTTTTAAGAGCTTTAAAAAGCCAATTTGCAGCTTATGCGGATGAAGCGAATAAATATCGTTAAAGGACTGGCGCAAATGGGTCATATCTTCATAGGGAAGGCCCACAATCAAATCGAGATGTAAATGCATGTTGCCAAAAGACAAGAGCTTTTCCATAATGTATTCCATATGAGGCCAATCGTTGTGGCGGTGAATCGCTTTGAGCGTGGGCTCATACGTCGTTTGAATGCCCATTTCCAGCTGAATCCGCCCTTTCGGGGCTTTCGCCAGGAGGTCTAAATCACTATCTTTTAAAATAGCCGGTTCGATTTCTAAATGGAAATTAATAGGCCTATCGACACCAATCATGTACTCTACCATAGGACGATAATGCTTGGGGTTGCAATTGAAGGTCCGGTCGACAAACTTAATCTGATGGACACCGGCATCGACAAACTGCTGCAATTCATCTAAAACGAGAGGCACCGAACGGAAACGGACCGTATCATTATTCCCGGATAAGCAATACTGGCAATGGAAAGGACAGCCGCGAGAGCTTTCGTAATACATGATTTTATGGGCAAGACTACTAAAATCTTCCCCTTCATACGGAAAAGGAAGGGTATCCAAATTACGCACTTCCCGAAAGATTTCGTTCCCTTTAATGCTGCCCCCTACTCGTCCGAGGACACCGACGATGTTCGTCCCATCGCGCCCAGCTTCGAGCTCACGAATAAAAGCAGGCCAAATCTCTTCGCCTTCGCCTTGCATGACGTAATCAATCGTTAGGTGGTCATTGAGGACATCACGTGCCGTATACGACACTTCCGGGCCGCCAACGACGACGCGTACGTGCGGCAAGACTTCTTTTATAAGCGCAATCAAATGGCACGTCATTTCAATATTCCAAATATAGCACGAAAAGCCAATGACATCAGGCTGCAAACTGTAAATATGGCGCAGTATGTCGTAACTGTTTTGGTTAATCGTGTATTCGGCTTTTTGTACGTTCGTCAGGCCAGCCTGACAGCACGCCGTCATGAGACAACGCAAGGCCAGAGACGAATGAATAAATTTTGCATTTAATGTCGTCAATAAGACATTCATAGTATCTTCTCTTTCTCATCTATATGTATGAGCCTATTATACTACAAGCACCATTTATTATTCTAGGCTGTTTTGTAGTTTTTAATAGTTTAGTCGACCTCTGCCCAGCTTTTTTATGCATACATAAATACACACAAAAAAGAATCGAAACAATTTTCTTTTATTTTACCATTATAGAAATTACAAATTTCAACAATATCTTGCAATTTTAACATGTATATTATTTTTTATTTATATAACATAATTATTAAGCTATTCTTTACTTTATTTTAAAATTATTATACAATTTATTTATAAGTTTCGAATGATTTTCAATAAACTTCTAACTTATATTAATTTTAGCATCACATATATTGTCGAGTATAAGGAGAAAATATTATGTCCAAAATGCAACAGTACGTAAACGACGTCTTAGCAGTCGTCAAAAGCCGTGACCCTGAACAGATTGAATTCCAGCATGCCGTAACGGAAGTATTCAACTCCATCGTGCCCATGCTCGAAAAAGAACCGAAATATAAAGAACATCACATCTTAGAACGCATTGTCGAACCAGAACGAGTTATTATGTTCCGCGTTCCTTGGGAAGATGACAAAGGCGAAATCCATGTCAACCGCGGCTACCGTGTTCAGGCCAACAGCTCCATTGGGCCGTACAAAGGTGGTCTCCGCTTCCATCCGAGCGTCAATTTAAGTATCTTAAAATTCCTCGCATTCGAACAGATTTTTAAAAATGCCTTAACAGGCCTCCCCATCGGCGGCGGTAAAGGCGGCTCTAACTTTGACCCGAAAGGCAAATCGGACCGCGAAGTTATGCGTTTCTGCCAGAGCTTCATGAACGAATTATATCGCCACATTGGCCCAAACATCGACGTACCGGCTGGCGATATCGGCGTTGGCGGCCGTGAAATCGGCTTCCTCTATGGCCAGTACAAACGCATTCGCGATGCCTTCGATGCCGGTGTCTTGACGGGTAAAGGCATTAACTACGGCGGTTCTTTAGCACGTACAGAAGCAACGGGCTATGGCCTCCTCTACTTCGTCCAGAATATGCTTGAAAATAAAGACATTGACTTAAAAGGTAAAACTGTCGTCGTTTCCGGTTCTGGTAACGTAGCTATTTATGCGATTAAAAAAGCACAAGAATTAGGTGCTAATGTCGTTACCTGCTCTGACTCGAATGGCTATATTTATGACCCAGAAGGCATTGATGTCGCAACAGTTCAGGAAATCAAAGAAGTACATCGCGGCCGCATTAAAGAATATGTCGCTAAGCATCCGAAAGCACAGTACCATGAAGGCAGCTCCGGCGTGTGGACGATTCCATGCTTCGTCGCTCTTCCTTGCGCTACACAAGACGAAATCGACCTCGATTCGGCGAAAACTCTCGTAGCTAACGGCGTCAAAGCTATCGGCGAAGGGGCTAACATGCCTTCCACTCTCGATGCGATGGCTTACTTCCAGGAAAACGGCGTTCTCTTTGCACCGGCAAAAGCAGCTAACGCTGGCGGTGTTGCTGTATCGGCTCTCGAAATGGCCCAGAACTCGGAACGCATGTCTTGGACCTTTGAAGAAGTTGACGGCAAATTAAAAGATATTATGAAAGATATCTTTGATCAGGCCAAAGAAAATGCTGAAAAATATGGAGTACCTGATAACTACGTAGCAGGTGCTAATATTACGGCCTTCAAAAAAGTGGCTGATGCCATGATTGAACTTGGCTTAGTCTAAAAAGTATGCTATAATACCTAGCACAATAGAATGCAAAGCAATAAAAAAAGCGGCTTAGGCCGCTTTTTTTATTGGAAAACACAGGGAGGTTATTCTATTATGACAACGAAACTTGAGTCGCAAGGACCTACGTTGATACTTACAATTTTCTTAGGAGCACTCGCTGCGATTGCACCCCTTTCGACAGACATGTATTTGCCATCGCTTCCAGAAATCATGGATATCTTTGGCGCGTCTACGTCCCTCGTCCAGCTGACGATTACCGCATCCATTGCCGGGATGGCCTTTGGGCAAGTCACTGCCGGCCCTATGAGCGATGATAAAGGCCGTAAGGTGCCTCTTTTCATTGGCATGGCCTTATTTATGCTCAGTAGTTTAGCCTGTATTTTTGCGCCGACTATGGAGTTATTCATTGCTTTCCGCTTCATCCAAGGCTTTATGGGTGGTACAGGCATCGTCATTGCCCGCGCCGTTGCCCGTGACATTTGCAAAGGCTCCGCTCTGACGAAGTTTTTCTCTCTCCTCATGATGATTAATGGATTAGCACCGATTTTAGCCCCCGTTATTGGCGGTCAGATTCTTCGTTTTGCTGATTGGCGCGCTATTTTCGTCACCCTCTTTGCCATTGGCTTAGTCTTGACCGTTGGCGCACTGGTCATGAAAGAAACGCTGCCTAAAGAAAAGCGTATTTCCGGCGGCATGGGGCCGATTTTGCATAGTTTCGCAGCCTTACTAAAAGATAAATACTTTATGGGCCACTGCATTATGCAGTGTTTCTCTTTCGCCGCCTTCTTTGCTTATATTTCGGGTGCATCCTTTGTCTTCCAGAATATGTTCCACGTATCGCCGCAGACCTTTAGTTATATTTTCGGGGCTAACGGCATTGCCTTGATGATTACAGGCATCCTCGTAGGACGTATTACAGGACGCATTCCGGACTGGAAAATTTTACGGTTCTCCCTTCTACAAGCCCTGATTGGCAGTTTGGCTCTCTTTGCTGCCTTTTGGTTTGACCTATCCATCGCCTTTGTCATCGTCTTTTTGATGGTAACGATTTCGACGATTGCTTCTATCGGTACGAGCAGCTTTTCCATGGCTATGCAGGCACAAGGCAAAGTTGCTGGCGGTGCTTCGGCCTTAATTGGCTTTTTCTCCATGATTTCCGGGGCCGTTATGGCACCGATTGTCGGGATTGCTGGCGACCAAACGGCTATACCGATGGCCATCATTATGGTACTCGGTGAATTGGGTGCCTTCCTTTGCTATTATTTCTACATCCGTCCCTATCATTTACCAAAATAATATATCGCCTTTTCAGAGCTGTCTTTCTATCAATAGAAGGGCAGCTCTATTTGTTTCTGGTGTCCTTGCTGGGCTAAGGTCATGAAGGCTCTAGCCCGGCGTAAGGAAAATCCCGGTAAGGGATGATTCTTCTTGACGTACCGCGTCATTTCCGCCTGTACATCATCGTATTCTTCACGAATCAAGGCTTGGCGCATACGGCAAATATAGATAAACCCTCGCGGTATACCCCCACTCTCGACGGCCCTATCGTACATCGCTTGATACATCGTACCTTGTCGCAGCCGCATGTACACCGTCAACAAGGCTTGGGTCAACGCCGGAGAAGAAGCCTTGCCAGCACTGTAATAGTCCGTTAAGTACTGGGCATACTCATAGTATTTAGCCGCTTGCCCAAAGGCTTCAGCCATCGGTAAATAGCCCTGCTGTCCGGCAATATCGTATAGTTTCCCCCTCATATAATATATATCCTGAGGAAAAAGCCAATGCGTCCGTATGTCTCGTAAATCTTGGAGCTGCGCGACGTGTGCTGCTAAACGGCTATGTTCTTGCAACCGCTCCATGGCCTGCACGGCTTTATAGAACATCGCTCGTTCTGGTTGAATCATTGCTTGGTATTTCGTCCACAGAATGCTTTCTTCTTCACGCAAGACATCTGTTACGGTCACGATGCGTAAGGCCGTACGGCATAAGCGATAGCAAATCCGTTCATACAAGGCCGGGTCCTTATGCCTTTTGTCTTTCTCTAACGTAATTAGCATACGGTCATAAATTTGGCACGCTTGACGCCACTGTTTTGCTGGCTCTGGGACATCAAAGCACTCCGCGTTTTCCAATAATTTCGCACACCGATACATGTCGATAAGCCGTGGCTTAATAGCGACTAATTCCGTGTAGACTGCAAGGGCTGTGGTGTACGCATCTTTCGTCTGTACACGCCGTAGTAAAGCATTGCGGTAGGCCTCTAAGGCCCGTTCTTGTAACTGTTTTATTTCTTGTTGTTTCATCCATCCGCCTCCTCTGTGTCTCTATCACTAGTATGACATAAAACGCCAGAAATAGGCTTAAGGAATGATGAAAATTTGCTGAGAAAAATTTAATTTATGCTCCTTGCCGTCCGTCCCACCAGAAAGCCAGGAGCGCAATATCTTGGGATACTAAGCCCATCAAGCACACACCGAGCCACTGAAAATGTTCAAAGCCCCACGTCCCGGCATAGGAGCCTAAGGCACCACCGACAAAGAAGGAAACCATGTAAATTGCCGTAATAAAGGAATATAAGAGGCCTAATAAGAGCCCTGTCATAACTTTACCAATGGCGACACCTCGTTCACCCGTTTTAGCTAAGGCTGCACTGAGCGGAATCATGAGTTGCGGAATGACAGAGGTAAAACCTAAGATACACGAAAAGAGAGTGACAATCGTCAAATGAGGTGCCATATAAATGACCAACAAAGCCACAATAGCAGCGACGTTCATCGTCAAAATTAAGCGTTTCTTTTCTAAAATATCGGCTAAAGGCAAAATAAATAAGAGGCCTAAAGCCAAACCAACTTGGGTCATCGTCGCGACAAAGCCAACCGTCGATTCGGTTACGCCGTAGTCTTTGGCCATAATCCAGATTAATTTTTCTGTTAGCGGCGGTAAGGCCTTTTCTTGTATGGTCTGTTCCATAGGAACCCCTTCTTTCTACTAAAAAAAACAACCTCATCGGAGTCATTCCGAAAGGTTGCTTTTAGTATAGACCTATTCTTTCTCTATCAAGAGTAGGTCTTGTATGATATTTAGTTCTAACCAATAGACTTATGAATTTCTTCTAAAAGGCTCGTTACGAGCTGGTCTTCCGGTACAGTCCGCAGGACCTTACCGTGTGAAAAGACGATGCCCTTCCCTTTGCCGCCAGCAATCCCAAAGTCTGCTTCTCGCGCTTCGCCAGGGCCATTGACGACACAGCCCATGACAGCGACTTTAATGGGTGCTTTAATATGGACAATTGCTTGTTCTACTTCTTTGGCCAGTTCAATCAAATGAATCTGCGTTCTGCCGCACGTCGGACAGGATACGAGAGTTGGCCCAAAGGAACGGAGTCCTAAAGAGCTCAAAATCGTTTGGCCTGCTTTGATTTCTTCAGCTGGGTCGCCTGTTAGGGACACGCGAATCGTATCGCCAATGCCGTTATATAGCAGCGTACCGATGCCGATAGCCGATTTAATACTGCCTTCGCGGATGAGTCCCGCTTCAGTAACACCTAAATGCAATGCATAGGGCACTTTTTCGGCTAGTGCCGTATAGGCTTCAATCATGAGCGGTACTTCAGAGGACTTCAAGGAAATGACCATATTACGGTAATCCATCCGTTCTAAAATACGAATATGCCGCAGTGCCCCTTCGACCATACCCTCTGCTGTCGAATGGCCGTCATAAGCTTTTAAAATATCTGCCGGTAAGGAACCGGAATTGATGCCAATACGGATAGGAATATTTGTGGGCCGTACTTTTTCTACGACTTGTACGACATTTTCTTCACTACCAATATTGCCGGGATTGATACGCAAGGCCTGTACACCACTATCGACGGCTCCTAAGGCCAAGCGATAATCGAAGTGAATATCTGCTACAATCGGCACGGGCGAAGCGTCTACGACGGCTTTTAGCCCCTTTGCTGCGGCCATATCGGGCACAGCAAAGCGAATGAGTTCGGCTCCAAACGAAGCGAGACGCTGCACGTCAGCAATGGCTTTATCCGTATCGGCCGGGTTGACTGTCGACATGGTTTGTACCGAAATGGGTGCATCACCGCCAATGGTAACATTCCCTGCTTGTACAGGAATAGACTGTCTCCGTTTCATCTTATCCTCCTATACGGCTAATGTCTTGGAACATAGCAAATAAGAAAATAGCCCCTAAAATGACCATGCCGCACATTTGAATGTAATACAATGCTTTTTTCGGCATGCGCCGCCGTGTAATGCCTTCGATGAGCAGTAAAATAATGTAGCCCCCATCGAGGAGCGGCACAGGCAAAAGATTGATAATCCCTAAGTTCAGGCTTAAAATAGCCGTAAACATAAGGAGATTGACAAAGCCCACTTCAGCCATTTGCCCAGCTAACTGAGCTACGCCTAAAGGACCGGCTACTTCTGCTTTTTCCCGGCCTGTGACCATATCGTAGAGGCCGACCAGCATGAGCTTACAAATCTGTCCGGTCCGCGTCACCGCCATTTGGGCTGATTCAAAGAACCCGTGGTCTTGATGGACAATGACCGGCATGACACCGATGACTGCTCGTTTTGATGCTTCATCCATTTCCGGAATCATAGAGACGGTCTGATTGGCTCCGTTTCGTTCGATGACTACTGGTACGACTTCGCGGCTGTGCGCCGTCACGGCTTTCGGCACGTCTTCCCACGTCGTCACTGCTGTACCGCCAATGGAAATGATTTTATCCCCTGCCTGCAGCGACGCTTTCGCAGCTGCTGAGTTTTCCAGGACTGCCCCAACGACAGGGTCATTAGAGACCTTCATGGTACCGCTGACGAAGAAAATACCCCAGAAAATGAGGAGCGCTAAGACAAAATTCATACATGCCCCAGCAGCGATGACCATGAGCCGTGAAAGAATGGGCTTATTGACGAAAGACCGTTCCGTAAGCGGTTCATCTTCGCTCATACCGGCAATTTTATTGAACCCGCCGAGAGGCACAATGCGCAAGGAATAGGTCGTGTCGCCGCGAGTATAACTGCAGAGGCGCGGCCCAAAGCCAATGGCAAATTCATCGACTTGCATGCCCGATAGTTTCGCCGTAATGAAATGTCCTAATTCATGGACGAAAACAATAATACTGAAGACAAAAATAGTCGCAATAATTGTAATTCCCAAGAGTTAAACACCTTTCTCCACTAACGATGCCGCTTCGCGCCGTGCCCATGCATCGGCTTGGCGAATGGCATCTAGGGATACATCATGTACCACCTTGTGACGTTCCATCACAGTGCGGACGATTTCAAAAATACAAGTAAACGAAATAGCCTTGCGCAAGAACGCATAGACGGCTACTTCATTTGCGCCATTTAAGACACAAGGCATGGTGCCGCCAATCTTCCCGGCTTCATAAGCCAGCGGTAAAGACGGGAACTTTTCATTATCCGGTGCAAAGAAATCGATATGGCTCAAGATCTGCCAGTCAATGGTTTTCGCGCCCCGTACGGCCAGCCGCTGAGGGTACGTAAAGGCATACTGAATGGGCAGGCGCATATCGGGCTCGCCGAGCTGGGCTATGACAGAGCCATCAATAAATTGCACCATCGAATGAATAATGCTTTGTGGCTGAATGACTACGTCTATTTTATCATAGGCCATGTCAAAGAGCCAGTGTGCTTCAATGACTTCTAAGCCTTTGTTGAACATCGTCGCCGAGTCAATCGTAATTTTACTGCCCATATTCCACGTCGGATGCTTTAAGCATTGTTCCACTGTAATAGATGGGAATTCTGCTAAAGGCCGCTGGAAATGCGGGCCTCCTGAAGCCGTAATGAGGAGCTTATCCACTTCTTCCGGGCTCCGTCCTTGGAGGCACTGAAAAACAGCACCATGTTCACTATCGACAGGCAAGATTTGCACGCTCTTTTCGCGAGCTTTTGCCATGACGAGGGCACCAGCAGCGACGAGGGTTTCTTTATTAGCTAAGGCAATATCGTAGCCCTTTTCAATGGCACAGAGTGTCGGCTCAATACCGGCAGCACCAACGAGGGACGTCAGGACGATGTCCGTTGGGACTTCGTCTAAGAGCCGCAATAGACAGTCGTCACCTGTAAAGACCGTGCAGTGATTGCCTACTTCAGCACGCAGTTTCTCCCCTGCATCTGCATCAATCATAGCGGCATAGGGTATATGGAATTGTACGACCTGTTTCGCCACAGCTTGCCAACTCGATTTAGCGGCTACAGCAACAGCCTGAAATTCCTCGCTATGGGCATCAATGACATCTAAAGCCTGCGTACCAATAGAACCAGTACTCCCTAAGAGGGTAATTCGTTTCATTCGTTCTGCCTCTTTCTATGCAATACACAACAAGTATACATATACAGCCGGTGCTGCAAAGAGCAAGCTGTCAAAGCGGTCCAAAATACCACCGTGACCGGGAATGATGTTCCCCGAATCTTTGACACCGCAAACGCGTTTTAAAATCGATTCTACTAAGTCTCCAAGCGGTGCCATAACGGCAATGATGATGCCCAGGGCAAAGGCATGGAGCAAGGAGAATTTAAAAATCAACGAGAAAATAACCGCTACGATAATGGTGCCAACAAAGCCGCCTAAAGCCCCTTCCTGGGTTTTACCCGGGCTAATTTGCGGACATAACTTGTTTTTTCCCAGCCATTTACCAAAAGCAAAGGCAAAGGTATCACTCGCCCATGTCGAGAAAATGAGCAAGAAGACGATGAAACGGCTTGGTTCTAACATGACCGTATCAAAATACGGGGTCATATACGAGCCCAGCGTGCCGCTCCGCAGGGCCAACATAGCCAAGAAACCGCCGCCTAAATAGACAATGCCATATAAGGAATAGGCACTATCTACAGGCTTGACGACTTGATGGAAAAAGACGGTCCGTAACAAGAGCCACGCCATCAAGACTAAGGCTAAGAGCATCATCAAGTGATAGGCACCAAACCAATAGGCTGCAAAAAAGAGAACTAACCAGACAGCACCAAAGCGGTCAGCTAATTTCACCTTTAAGGGAGTGACTAAATTGCTGTATTCATACCAACCTAAGAGGGTCAGTAAAAGCATCATAATAAAAAACAGCCAGTTCCCTTCATAGACGATGCCAATCGTGGCGGCACCGCCAATGATTCCTGTAAGGATTCGTTTTACTAACATAGTCATGTACCTACCTTATTTTAAGCCGCCAAAGCGCCGTTCCCTTCCTTGATAGGAAAGAATAGCTTCGTAAAGCGTTTCTTTTGTAAAATCAGGCCAGCAAAGGTCTGTAAACCAAAATTCAGCATAGGCCATTTGCCATAAGAGGAAATTGCTGACGCGCTTGTCATTACCTGGGCGAATCAATAAATCTACATCATTAGCCGGTGCTGTGTAGAGATACTCGCTAATCGTCTCTTCTGTAATATCAGACGGGGCGATCTTCCCTTCTTGGACGAGGGCAGCTAATTGCTGCACAGCCTGCGTAATTTCCCGGCGGCCGCCGTAGTTGACAGCGACGTTGAGGACAAGGCCTGTATTATTGGCCATATCAGCTTCAGCATTGAGGAAGGCTTCTTGCAATTCCGGCTGTAACCGGCTCATATCGCCAATGAAGTGGAGCCGTACGTTATGCTCATTCAGTTCCAAGAGATTTTTACTCAAGTAATCATACATGAGCTTCATAATAAAGGCCACTTCTTCAGGTGGTCGTTTCCAATTTTCTGTTGAAAAGGCATAGACCGTCAAGACCTTAATGCCAATGTCACTGGCTGCGACGACGATGCGCTTAAGTGTATCGGCACCGGCTTTATGGCCAAAACTACGGGGCCGATTCTTGCGCTTTGCCCAGCGGCCATTGCCATCCATAATGATGGCTACGTGGCTGGGGATATTCTTCTTGTCGATTTGCTCTTCTAAGGACACATCTGTTGTATCGGCTTTTTTTCCATGAAATAACTTAATCATGCGCTATTCTCCATCTTGCAACACGTGCTGCACAGATTCACTCTTAGTTAAACTGTAATTGACTAAAAGATGGACGACGCCGTCTTTTTCGATGGCACGAATGACGTAGGTCGCCTCTTCATCACAGTGAAAGAAATGACTCCGTGAAACAGTCCGCTCTACAATATAGGTCAGATTTTTTTCCTGTAATACAGATATGGCATACCCTAAGGGCATGCCAATGAGACTGCGTATATTCATTATACTTCCATGACTTCTTTTTCTTTTTTAGCTTTCATTTCGTCAATGGTTTTAATCTTTTTATCCGTTAATTTCTGGATATTATTCTGACCTTCCTTACTTTCGTCTTCTGTAATTTCTTTTTTCTTTTCCATTTTCTTAATGGCTTCATTAGCATCACGACGAATGTTGCGGATAATGACTTTCGAATCTTCTGCGATTTTACCGACTTTTTTGCTCAATTCTTTACGCCGTTCTTCTGTGAGCTGCGGAATTTCGAGACGAATCATGGTACCGTCGTTGTTCGGGTTGAGACCCAAATCGGATTTTAAAATAGCCTTTTCAATGTCGCCGAGCATTTTCCGTTCCCACGGTACAATCGTAATGAGGCGCGGTTCCGGAGCCGATACGTTAGCAACCTGTTTGACCGGCGTCGGCGCACCGTAGTAGTCTATCATTACACGGTCGAGGAGGGTCGTGCTCGCACGGCCTGTACGGACAGAGGCAAAATCACGTTTCAACGCTTCAATCGTTTTGTCCATTTTTTCTTCGTGTTGCGAAATCAATTCTTTTACTGCCATAGTATTCACTTCCTTAATCTATAGTATACCTATATCATACAGCCTTTAGGCTTGTTTGTCGACTACAGTCCCTAAATCTTTTCCGCTTGCTGCAGCGATGATGTTGCCCGGTACGTCGATATTGAAGACGACAATGGGAATATCGTTATTCATACAGAGTGTCGTAGCCGTTGCGTCCATGACTTTTAATTCTTTGTTGATCACATCCATGTAGGTCAAGTGATGGAACATCTTCGCATCAGGGTTGACTTTCGGGTCACTGTCATAGACACCATCGACACCGTTTTTCGCCATCAAAATAGCATCGGCTTCGATTTCAGCAGCACGGAGCGCAGCTGTCGTATCTGTCGAGAAATACGGGTTGCCTGTACCAGCACCGAAAATAACGACGCGGCCTTTTTCTAAGTGACGAATAGCGCGGCGGCGAATGTACGGTTCCGCTACTTGCTGCATGTTAATAGCCGTCTGAACGCGCGTAGCAACACCATTTTTTTCCATCGCATCTTGGAGTGCTAAGGAGTTCATAACCGTTGCGAGCATGCCCATGTAGTCAGCAGAGACACGGTCCATGCCTTTAGCACTGCCCGAAAGGCCGCGCCAAATGTTACCGCCACCGACGACGATAGCTACTTGAATGCCAGCTTTCGATACTTCGACGACTTGTTTAGCAATGACTTCAACCGTTTCCGGATCAATTCCGTAGCCTTTATTCCCTGCTAAAGCTTCACCACTTAATTTCAAGACAATGCGTTTATATTTTCTCGTTTCCATGAGGAGTCCTCCTGCGTAATTAGTAAAGTCAACTTAGAAAATAAGAGAACACGGGTTGGGTGTTCTCTTATGAGCCATCTTATTTAGCTTGTGCCATTACTTCAGAAACGAAATCATCATTACGTTTTTCCATGCCTTCGCCTAATTCATAGCGAGTGTAGCGGCGGATATCGATTTTTTCACCGATTTTAGCAACGTTTTCTGTAATGACTTGGGCAATCGTTTTGTCCGAATCTTTAATGAATTCCTGGTCGAGGAGGCAATTTTCTTTGTAGAATTTTTCCAAACGGCCAACAATCATTTTTTCAACGATTTTTTCCGGTTTGCCTTCGTTTAAAGCTTGCTGACGAAGTACTTCTTTTTCGTGTTCGAGAACTTCAGCCGGAACTTCTTCTCTCTTGAGGTAAGCCGGTTTCGTAGCTGCGATTTGCATTGCAATATCTTTGCAGAGGTCTTTGAAGTTATCTGTCTGTGCAACGAAGTCAGTTTCGCAGTTTACTTCAACGAGAACGCCGATACGGCCGTTGCCATGGATGTAGGAATAAACCAAACCTTCAGCAGCGATGCGGTCAGCTTTTTTAGCTGCAGCAGCGAGACCTTTTTCACGTAATAAGTCAACTGCTTTGTCCATATCACCGTTTGCTTCAGAAAGTGCCTTTTTGCAATCCATCATGCCGGCACCGGTTTTTGTCCGTAAATCTTTTACCATGCTTGCTGTAATAGCCATTACAAATTCCTCCTAAAAATAAGTATACAAGTTTGAATAAAGGTAAGGAATACACAATATACTCCTTACCTTTATATTATAAACCATCTATGAGCTAAAAAACACTATGAATTAGTTTTCTTCAGCTACTGCTTCTTCTTGTGCTGCGTCTTCAGTGCCTTCTTCAACCTGTTCGCCCTGGTTGCCTTCGAGGACAGCGTCAGCGATACGGCCTGTTAAGAGTTTGACAGCACGGATAGCGTCATCGTTTGCCGGAATCGGATAATCGATGAGGTCCGGGTCGCAGTTTGTATCAACTGTTGCGATAATCGGAATATTTAATTTCCGAGCTTCTTTAACAGCGTTTTCTTCTTTTTTCGGATCAATAATGAAGAGAGCGTCCGGCAATTTTTTCATGTCTTTAATGCCGCCAACGTACTTCTGTAATTTTTCCATTTCATGCTGGAGAAGAATAACTTCTTTTTTCGGCAATACGTCGAATGTGCCGTCTTCAGCCTGTTTTTCTAAGGTTTTGAGGCGTTTAATACGAGTTTCAATCGTTTTGAAGTTGGTGAGCATGCCGCCGAGCCAACGTTCGTTAACGAAGTACTGGTTGCAACGTTCAGCTTCTGCTTTAATGGAGTCTTTAGCCTGTTTTTTCGTGCCTACGAAGAGAACTTTGCCGCCTTCAGCTGCGAGGTCGCGAACGAAATTGTAAGCTTCGTCCATTTTCTTAACCGTTTTCTGTAAGTCGATAATGTAGATACCGTTACGTTCGGTGAAGATAAAACGAGCCATTTTCGGGTTCCAGCGACGAGTCTGGTGACCGAAGTGAACGCCTGCTTCTAATAATTGTTTCATAGATACTACTGCCATAATTGTGATTCCTCCTGTTTTTTCCTCCGCCCGGTCATTGTTTGCCATCACTAGTGGCATCCTAGCACAGCGGCGAACTCGCCAAGCGTGTGTATTTTGAACCTTTGCTATTATATCATAGGGTGTTTGGTGTGGCAAGATATTTTTTGAGAAATCCTGCATCTATGCAAAAACAGACATCATGACGATGTCTGTTTGCGTCCGTTCGTATGAAATTACTCTAAAATATACACAGGTACGACGCGTCTGCCGAAAATCATAGCCGACGTATAGTCTTCCATGCATAAATCGATACGGTTCCCTAAAATCGCACTACCTGTATCTTCGGCAATAGCAACGCCATAGCCTGGAATAAAGACGCGCGTGCCAAGGGGAATGACGTTCGGGTCGACTGCGACGACACCGTGCCGTGCCAGAGTCCCCATCTTCGTAATGCCTTCACCGTTGCCGTCTGTCGGTAAGTATGCCGTAGCTTCCATCGTAAATACTTCTTTGTATTTCGAAATTTCACCGGTGTTGATTTCTACCGTTTCGGCGGTCCCTACTTTGCGGATTAAAGGCTGCATTTCTTGAATTAATTCAGTGTTGACCGTTTCTTTACCGACCACTTCGCCATCGAGGCTGACAATATTAAAGGTTACTTTCTTTCGGCCATTTTGTCCGGCTTGGAGAATCTGTTCTTCCCCTTTGCCAATGGATTCATCTGGAATCGTTTCAATCGCATAGGCCACGACTTCATCTTCTGTTACTTTTTTGCGCGATACGTTGCCAATACGAATGGTCATATCTTTTTGTACCGGTGCTTTTACGTCGCCATAAGGGCGGTACTTTTCTTTGTCATACCCATGTTGTACGGCTACGTCTTCGACCGTTTGCTTCGCCGATTGGACCTGCTTCGTTGTCCCTTTGTATTCGAGCGTCACAGGCACAGCACGGCGTACAGTCACGGTACTGCCATCAATCAGGCCGCCTGCAGTAATATCCATTTCGTCATATTCACCTAAAGGAATATTTTGTTCGCGCATCAGGGCTTCTGCATTCACTGCGTGCGTATATACAGTTCGGGTTGTGCCATCTGCCTGGATTGTCACGGCTTTTCCTTTATCCATAAAGCCAGCTAGACAGACGATAATCAAAAGCGCAATGAGCGTCATGTACATACGAGTAATAGGCCCTTCATATCGTTTCTTCATCGAATCCCTCCCTATTGGACATTATTCTAACAAAGTCTCTTTGGACGTGTCAATTTGTGCTAGGTTTACAAAGAAGCAAAATATCGACATTTTTTCTCCTTCTTTTCTCTCTGGACTTTTTTTCTGTAACATCTAAATCGTGGTACTCAAGCGGTTTATTTAGTTTTCTGATACCTGTTCCCATACTTTGCTCCAAGAAAGGAAATTTCTTTGTAAGATTTTTTTAGAAACCAAAAATACGCGCATTTCCCAAAGGGAAATACGCGTATTCTCAATATCACAAGTATGACAGGTTATTTAGTTTTCTTTAACTTTTTCAATTCTTTCGTATGCATTTCTGCTTCATGCTGGAACGTAGCCTGCGCATTGGTTGGTTTCGCATCGCCCCGTTCTTCGGCGAGGTGCCGATACGTGCCGTCCGGATTCATGCCGTATGCTTTAACATTGTCGCCAAAGTACAATTTGAGCATTTCTTTTGCCCGTTCTTTGTGCGGTGGAAATTCGATAGGTGTCAAGAGTTCTACTCGTTCGTTGAGGTTACGAGGCATCCAGTCAGCAGAGGAAATGAAGACATCTTCTTTGCCGTTGTTGTAGAAGTACAAAATCCGGCTGTGTTCGAGGAAACGTCCGACAATGCTGTGGACTTCGATGTTTTCGCTTACATCTTTCAGGCCTGGGCGGAGGACGCAAATACCGCGGACGACGAGCTGAATCTTAACGCCTGCTGCCGAAGCTTCGTACAATTTCGCAATGACTCCTTTGTCGAGGAGAGCGTTCATCTTCGCTACAATCAGGGCTTTCTTCCCTTTCTTAGCCCATGCAATTTCTTGGTCAATTTCTTCGTAAATTCGTTCCCGTAAGTTCAGCGGTGCTACGCCGAGCTTATTCCATGTAGGAGGATCAGAATAGCCCGACAAGAGGTTGAAGAAGGCCGACGCATCGACACCGATGAGCGTATTCGCTGTAATAATGCCAACGTCCGTGTAAATGCGCGCCGTCTTGCCGTTGTAGTTGCCTGTTGCTAAATGGACATAGCGGCGAATACCGTCTTCTTCGCGGCGTACGACGAGGGTAATCTTCGAGTGCGTTTTTAGGCCCATAAAGCCGTAAATAACGTGGCAACCGGCTTTTTCCAATTTCCGGGCCATAATGATGTTGTTTTCTTCATCAAAACGGGCCTTAACTTCCATGAGGACCGTAACCTGTTTGCCATTTTCTGCGGCTTTTGCTAAGGCTGCAATAATCGGCGAATGGCTGCTGACACGGTACAAGGTCTGTTTAATAGCGAGGACATTCGGGTCAGAGGCCGCGAGTTGAATGAAATGTTCAATCGTGTCAAACGTTTCATACGGATGTTGAACCATAATGTCCTGTTTCGCAATTTTCGACCAGAAATCAGGCGCATCAATCATGGCTAATTCATAGGACGGCTGCGGCGTAAATGGCGGATACCGTAATTGGTCGTACCCTTCGATACCCGTAAAGGAGAAGAACACTTTGCAATCAATAGGTCCTGGAATCATGTACATATCTTTGTCTTCGAGCTGCAATTCGGTCCGTAAAAATTCTTTGATCGTCCGGCTCGCTTTGGCATCCAGTTCGAGGCGGACAGCTGCGCCTTTACGACGTTTTTTCAAGGACTTTTCGACTTCTACGAGGAGGTCTTCAGCGTCGTCATCAATGCGTAAGTCTGCATCACGGGTTACGCGGAACGGCACAGCTTCAAGGATATCACAACCTAAGAAGAGGCGGTCTGCGAAGGCAGCGAGGACATCTTCGAGGAAAAGGAATTTCTTCGTATCGCCAGTGTTTGGAATCTTGATGATGCGGTCAATAACCGATGTCGGTACAGGAAGGATAGCCGTTTTGACCGTCGGGTCCCCTTCTTTTTTCCGCAAGAGAACGGCTAAATTCAAATTCAAGCTGCCCAAAAACGGGAAGGGATGACTCGAATCGACGGCCATCGGTGTCAGGACAGGATATAATTCCCGTTCGAAAACACCTTCAAGCCATAACTTCTGGTCTGTATTGAGGGAATCGACCGTGACGAATTCGAGCCCTTCTTGTTGTAATTTTTCTTTAATCGTACCGAAATATTGATACTGCAAATCCACTTGTTTGTGCACCATATCTTGAATAGCTTCAAACTGGCCTTGCGGTGTCATGCCGGCAATATCGAGATGTTTCACACCACTTTCAATGAGGTGTTTTACACCGGCTACACGGACCATAAAGAATTCATCCAAGTTCGATGCCGTAATAGCAATGAAGTTCAACTGTTCTAACAAGGGATTCGTCGGAATCATGGCTTCGCGGAGTACACGGTCGTTAAACATAATCCATGTACATTCACGGTTTAAATAATATTTCGGGTCGGTAAAATTCAAGACACTCACCTTATCCTTTCATTAATTCTGGCGATACGCCAAAGACTTCGGCAAAATAGCCGGCTGCTTTATTAAAGGTCCACCGTTCCAAGGAAATATCTAATTCTGCTTGGTACCGGACAAGTAATTTATGTTCTGTTAATTCCGTTTGAATACGGCTGATTTTCCCTAAATGACTCTTGTCGAGGGCATAAGCCAGACGGAAAATACCGATTAATTTAGCCGCAATAAGCTGTTGCTGCGGTGATAACTTGCGATACCGTTCAGCCGTCGTGCCGCGGAGCATGCCGTCAAAAGCATAATAGGCTACGTTGGCCAAAATTTCTTTTTCTTCGTCTGTAATGCCAAATAAGTCCGTTTCTAAAATGAGGCTGTACGTACAATCATTATGTTTACGAATATTTGTAAACTTGCCGATTTCATGCAATACCGATGCGAGCTGCAATAAGTAGCCATACCGATAGGACAAGCCAATCCGTTCATATACCGATTCAAAGAGGATACTGCTAAATTCGGCAACACGGCAGCAATGACGGTCATCGTAGTAATACCGTTTGGCCAGGCCCCGAGCCAAGCCTAAGAGCAAATCCCGTTGATGCTGCATATACGGGTCGTCCGTCTGATCAGCTACGTAATGCATAGAGTATCCTTCTGTAAAGGTCGTACTCATCATGACCAGCATATCTACATCAATGATGCGTAACAATTCATAGTATAAGAGCAACGTCGGCATAATGACGTTCGCTAAATTATCGGATAATTTAAAGCGTTGTACCAGCTTAAAGGGCGTAACCCCTTGGAAGGAGAAAATGAATTTCCGGAAATCATCAGGCTTTAATAAGCGCACGCCATCGACTTCAGGCAACTTCATTAAGGAGCCAATTAAACTAGCAGCCCGACCGGATAAAACGATGTATTTAATATCTTGTTGTTTTACATACGCCCATAAAGGAGCGAGCGTACCGTAAATATATTCACGTACTGCCGTGGGGAAAGACAATTCCGTCCGTTCTTTAGGCGTAAAATTTTCCATTAACCGCAGCGACCCAATGTGGACATTTTGCTGGAATAACAAATGGTCCGATTTCCAGCACGTCAAGCCCACACCACCAGACGTCATATCGACGAGGAGGACGGCTTTATCGGCAAAATTAAAACGACCTTTTAATATATGGTAATATAAGCCAAAGAATTTGTAGTAAATTTCTTTCGGCAGCCGTACGGCTTCAATGTGGAATCCCGTCCGCGTTTCCACTTGGTCGACGACATTTAAGAGATTATCTGCTTCGCGAATGGCCGTCGTCGATAAGACGCGCACGTCCGTAACAGCATAATCTTTGAGTAACTGTTTGAACCCTGTGAGGACAGAGCAAATTTCGTTTAATGATTGAAAACTGACATGATGGGCGTTGAAAACTTGTTCACCATATTTGACTTCGCGGGCGACATTTTCAATGATTTCCATGTCGTCTAAAGACGAATAGGCAATAATCTTCAACGTCATATTGACGGTGCCAATATGAATGATGCCAAAGAGTTTTCTGGCTTGTTGATCCATTATTGTTTCCCCCACTTTTCTTTACGAGAGTAATGCGTACAATGTACCTTTATATTATACAATATAGAATTAATTTGTCTTGTGTCTTTATGTATAAATTTCGTAAAGAAGTTTGTTTTTTGTAAAAACCTGCACATACAATATAACAAATCCCCTCGCAAGTGCTGCTGACACCTACGAGAGGATTTGTCCATTTCTATGCTGTTGGAATATCGTTTTCTTTCGCAATCGCTTCTAGTTCTGTTCCTATTCCTTTTTTGAAGAAGGCTGTATAAATGCTTTTACTACACTAGCTAATCCTATACCGGCAAAAATTGTCCCTAGAATCTCGTGGTATTTTCTTTCCATACCAAGAAAATACCACCACAAAGTGCAATTAATGACAATCTAGTTCATCTGGTGGTGGCAATGGACCGCTTCTTATTCTAAATTCTTGGGCTTGTAAAGCTTTATTATTCATGAGTTCTTGTATACTGGTTCATAGCATAACGAATATCGTTGCCGACAGCTATCCAGTCCTCCTGTAGAGCTTGTGTATCTGATTTTTCCAAAATTTGTTGAATTTTTTGTTGTGTTGTTTCTTCTGGACGAAGTATCATTGCCATACCATTACGCAAAGCTTTTTGTATACGAATTACTCGTGTCATACGATTCACATCCTTGTTACATGATTTTTTACGATACAATACATATATTATTTTCTTTTATTGTATCATAGGTACGCAAAAAAGGATACAATACTATCGCTGTGCTGTATCCTTTTTGTATATGGTCGTATATATTGTCAACAATTCTTCACTCATGATATAATATTGGCGTTTCTCTACCCAATTCTGGCAACGGAAAGGGGTGGCATATTATGGAAAATATATTTATCTCTCTTCTTGCTACTTGTAGTATAACAACAGTTACACGACTACACGACTCGTCAATATGTCACGAAATATATTTTTAGTTTTGCCTTATCCTTATTCATCTAACAATTTTCGTACCATTTTTTTGCTTCTTTAAGATTCTGTGTAACTCCATTGCCATAACGGTACATATCACCCAGACTATTTTGCGCGCCAGAACTTCCTTTTCCAGCTGCTTTTAAAAACCATTTTTGGGCTATAGAAAGATTTTCTGACACACCTATCCCTACTTGATATACTATTCCCATCCATTCTAAAGCTTCTACGTTGTCTTGTTTAGCAGCTTGTGTAATCCATTTTAAAGCAACAGCTTTACTATACTGGCATTTTCTAGTAAATACAAGAGATATACGGGATATTTTCGTATGCCTTTCTATCTTTTTTAAGTATAGCAAAACAAGGCGACAGAATCTGTCGCCGCGCCTAGTATATGCAAAAAAGCTGCCATGCCTTTGCATGACAGCTTGTCTTTACGATAACGAGTAATCAGTAAGCCGAGTTTTGTACTGCTTGCGCAGCAGCAATCATCTATCTAGACATACTATTACTAGCATGTTCAAGCGACACAACCCGGAAGATCAGCGGGCCGCTTCATCCCTCCCCTATTCGGTCTTGCTCCAGATGGGGTTTGCCTAGCCAGTACATTACTGCACTGCTGGTGCGCTCTTACCGCACCGTTCCACCCTTACCACTTGCGTGGCGGTACACATTTCTGTGGCACTGTCCCTAAAGTCACCTTCGCCGGACGTTATCCGGCATCCTGCCCTACGGAGCTCGGACTTTCCTCTAATGCCGAAGCACTAGCGATTGCATTTCATACTCATTATAATTTAATTTTACACAACTCCCATAGCCTTGTCAAGGCATCATATGTGTTTCACAACGATGTTTAGGTACACACCCTAATTTTTAAGACACATTGCGAAGCTCCTAAGTCGTAAAATTAGGGTGTGTACCGCGCTACTATATAGTACCCATTTTTTCCTGCGCAAACTCAATAAACCCTTTGGTCAACGGCGACACCCCTTGCCCCTTTTTCCAAATGAGTGCGGTCTGCGTCGTCACAGCAGGATGCAAGGGAATGAATTTCATGCCGTCAAAGCGCGACACTAAATCAATACAGAGGACGATGCCCATACCGTGACTGGCAAGGACTGCCTGATTTATAATAAATTCCCTGTAGAGACGATATTCATTTGGAGCTGCAAATCACCAAACTAAGCGTAGAGCCGCTGGTACGTCAAATCACTCGTCGAGGGAATGAGGATTGGATAGGGAATAATATCTTCTGGCGTGACGCAGCCTTTCTCCGCTAAGGGAGACGTATCGTGCACGAGGACGCCCCACTGCTCTTCAACGGGCAAAGTCAAGCAATTATATTTGCGAATATCTACAGGTGCAAAAATTAGACCTAAATCGAAATTTCCTCGCTCAATGGAATCGACGACGTTATTATAATCGCCGCTGTATAGTTGGTACGTCACGCCGGGATGGGCTATGAGCAAATCGGCTACATAGCCAAAGCCTAAGAATTGACCGCAACCAATATCGAGCTGACCTGATAGGTCTTCTGTTTTTTGCCGAAAATCTTGCTTCGTCTTTTCTTCTAAGTGGACCATTTCTTGGGCGCGCCGCTTTAAAAGAATACCGTCTTCTGTGAGGATAATATGATGATTGCTGCGGCGAAAGAGGGTGACTCCTAATTCTGCTTCTAGCTGCATGAGCTGCCGCGCCACTGTGCCTGTCGTGCCGACCAGGTCCGCGCCATAGCCGCACCAATGACGATGGGACTAATGAAGGAAAAGCAAAAGAGCGCAGCCATGAGTGGCGACTATACGTGAAACACTGTCGTCGTGAGTACGGCACTATAGGCTTGATAAAAGCCGCCCATAGACCGACCAGCCACGGCAATGCACGTCACAGGTAAGAGACAAGGCCGTACAGTTTTAGGAATGACCAGTTGTGGTTTAAGGGCGTGTAAAACACCAGTGCGTGGTGCCATCGTTTCCGGGCTGACCGCAATCGCTACGGCCGTACAACCTAAGGCCAAAACCAAGACAAGAAAGGCATCAGCACCAGTGAAGCCGACATAGGCCAAGAGCAAGCCTGTTCCTAAGACTCCTAAGCCTAAATTAGGACCGCCTGTATTCATAGATGTGCCAATACCAGGCACAGGTTCGTTATCCAGAACATAAGCCATGACCGTACTCAATGCCATGCCGCAAACACCAAGAACAATAATACACTACCACTTAGAAAGCCAAGATTGTTTCATTGCCCTTCCCTCCTCTGCATCTTTGATACTCTTAGTATACGCACACAAAGGAGCTGCGTCTAATGCTTAACGGCGCAGCACATATAGGTAAAAGGCATTTCTAAAAAAGGGGCTGTCGCACAAAGCATTTATTTGCTTTTGCGACAGCCCTTTCGCTAT
>OIXX01000333.1_pt1 | contig 32083 bp, 42 predicted proteins | sample 1588161 | NCBI WGS metagenome assembly OIXX01 (sample SAMN03283274) | human gut metagenome | biome: human-associated habitat; material: feces | host: Homo sapiens | place: Peru | collected 2012
AGGCCAAGGTCGCCCAGAAGATCGCCGGTAAGACCTACCTGTGGCAGTGCGACCCCAAGCCCGAATGAGTGGACGATGACGGAGACCAGGTTTGCCCGGACATAACCAAACCAGCCACGGTAGCCGACCTCAAGGCGCTCGTGGCGAGCGGGAGGTACCGGCTCATGGACGAGTACGGGGAGGAGCGCGACACGGAGGAGGTCTTCGGATGAGGCCCGAGGGAGCCGAGGGCGGGTGCCGGACGTGCCCGCGCGTGCGCAGCCCGTTCGACGGCGTGCACCTGTTCTGCGAGGCGCGCGGCATCTGGACGAACCTGCTCGACCCGCGATTCGAGGGCCGCTGCCTGCTCGACCGGGACGGCAGGCCGGGGCAGCCCGGCCTGTGCGGTGACGATGATTAGGCGGCGCGAGGCCCATGTGGTCGTGGACTGGGGCGGCTCGTACGATGACGAGTGGGAGCTTCTGCGCATCGCCTTCACTGACCGCGCCATGGCCGAGGAGTGCGCCGCCAAGCGCAGCGAGAGGGTGCGGCTGGACGATGGCTTGTGGGACTGGGGCGGCTCGTACGTGGTGACCGTCCCGATCATCGTGGAGGAGGACCAATGACCATCGACATCTTCGACCTGCCGGAGGGCATGGACGGGGGCAGCATCGTCACGGTGACCGTGGCGGAGCTGCTGCGGACCGCCCGGGTGTTCTACGGTCGCGCCCTTCTCTTCGATGAGATGGCCGCGCCGTTCGAGGTCGAGGTCGGCCCCGCGCCGTGGCTGGGTGACGGCGGGACCGAACCCGGCGTGAAATAGCAGCTGCGGCGGCATCCGAGCCGCCGCGCGGAAGAGAGGAAGAGACATGGCAGTACCGACTATCACGCCCGAGCAGCGGGCAGCGGCCCTCGAGAGGGCCGTGGAGGCCCGCAGGGCGAGGGCCGACTACAAGGCCCGCATAAAGCGCGGGGAGGTGGACTTCGCCACCGTGCTTTCGAGCGACGACCCCATCGTGTCGCGCATGAGGGTCTATGAGCTCCTGACCTCGCTGCCCAAGATCGGTACGGTAAAGGCCAAGAAGCTGATGGACGACTGCCGCATCGTCGAGAACCGTCGCGTGGGCGGTCTCGGCGATCACCGGAAGAAGGCCCTCATGGCCGCATACGACGAGGTTTGCGCATGATTTGGGTGAACCTCATGGCGATCGCGCTCTCGCTCAGCTCGCTGGCATTAAGCCTCACGGTCATGCTCTACCTGCGGGACATGGAGCGCAAGCGCCGCGCCATGAGAGGTCCGTACTCGCAGCCGTACCGCCACTACCAGAGCACGCGGCAGACCGCGCGAAAGAGGTGAGACATGTCCCCTGCGCTGCTTAGGTTCACGGAGTACCGACGCCGTGCGCTCGATCTGGAGTGGCGCAAGGGTACTCTCAGGCGATCCACGCCCGGCATGAGGGCGGTCCACAACCACGTGATCCTGATTGACGAGCAGGCGCTTGATCGCGGCTGGGAGGAAGCCGGAATCGTCGCCGAGGAGTACTCCGACGATGCTGCTGAGCTTCTGGCCGCGCACTACCTGTTCTGCGAGGACTGGCACGACGTAGCCGCCGAGCGGAGCCGTGGCTACGACGAGGTGAAGAAGAAGGGCTACAGGGCGCTTCTGTGGCTGGACGCGAGAGATGGAGTGGCACGCGCGACCCTTGACGAGCGCCTATGATGCGGCCATACGGCCATCGGTCAAAGCAGGAGGTGCTGGGATGGGCGCGAACTTCTCGCGGGTACCCGTCCCGTGGCTTCGACTTTGGCTGGAGATGGGGCTTTCCCCCTTGCAGATGGGCGTGATGGTGGAGCTGTGCCGCTGGGTGAGATCAGACGGCACGTCATGGTGCCCGAGGAGGAAGATGGCAGAGGAACTGGGCTGCAAGCCGCAGAGCGTCAGCAACGCTATCAAGGCGCTCAGGGAGAAGGGGCTGATAAGGCTGGTCTCCCGCGGAGGCCCCAACAGGGCCACCGTCTACGCCCTCAGCCAAGCCTCAGGTGGCGTGAAACACTTACCCGGGGGTAGTAAGTGTTTCACGGGCGGGGAAGACCCCAACACTTACCCAAGGCGAGTAACCGAACACTTACCCAACGTGAGTAACCCATACTAGAAGTAAGACGAGAAGATATACGTAGCAGTAAGAATAGGGCTGCGACCTTAAAAAAATCCGCTGACGGCTTTCAGGTATCTGGGAGTGAACGCGGATTTGCGGGCGCGGTCGTAGGTTGAACGCCGACGAGCAAGGGGAGGTTTTAGGAATGAGTAATTCCACCTGTAAGTCATTACGGGTAGATACAGGGTTGGAGCACCGCGATTTCGTCCTGAGCATCGGCGAGTTTTTCATGCTCAACAAGATCGCGCCGTCCCACGTTCCCGGAGTCCCCTTCGACTTTCCCGAGGTCATCACCGAGGAATGGCCCTCTTCGAGCAGGCCGGGTTTCTACCTCGGCTTCGCGGATTCCCTCACCGACAAGGGCATCTTCGAGAAACTTGCGGAGAAGAGGTACTGCATCACCGACTTTGGCGAGGCATGTTGGAAGGTCTTGGTCGGCGAGTCATGGAAGAGAGCTAGGCAAGGAGCAGGAATTGGGTGGAAAAGGCAGCGGGCGTAGGAAGGGCGACGGCGGGAGGCACGTCAACAACGGCCCCGACTTTCTTACTGAGAACCCGAACCCCAATGGCATAACGCCCACAACGAACAGGTCTAGCATCGCATTCGTGCAGGAGTACATGAGCTGGGGGCCTGTCGACCTCTCAGACCCGGATGCCATGCAGCAGAGAATCAACGACTATCTGGATTTGTGCGTCAAGTACGACACCAAGCCGCTTATCTCCGGGCTTTGCATCGTCATAGGCTCGAACCGCCAGGAGATTATGGGGTGGTCCAACGGGGCGAACAACCGGCTGGCGAGGGAACTCAGCCCAGCGAGCGCTTCCGTACTCCAAAAATCTTTGGAAAATCTCGAAGTTTTTTGGGAGTTCGCGATGCAGAACGACGGCTACCGAAACCCGGTGTCCGGGATCTTCATCGGCAAGAACAACTTCGCCTATAAGGACAGCTCAGAGACGGTGGTGCGCCACGAGACGGCCCAGCAAGGCCCCACACGCGCCCAGCTGGAGGCGAAATACGCCGCCGCGCTCCCAGAGGACACAGAGATCGTTGTTGAGGACGATTCGGACGAGGGCTAGCGACTTTGACACAGGATTGGAGATAAAATGGCAGTTGAAGAGACATGGAGAGACGTTCCCGGCTACTCCGGCTGGTATCAGGTGAGCAACTTCGCCAACGTGCGCAGCGTCGAGCGCGACGTGACAACGAGGGACGGCGCTGTCTACCGCAAGCGCAGCAGACCCCTCTACCCGAACCAGAACAACAGCGTGACGCTCGCCCGCAACGGCGATAGGTGGTCTGTGAATCGCTACAGGCTCGCCGCTATGGCCTTTGCCGTTGACGAGTTGGCCGTGAACGTGCCCGAGAACTTCCTGCACCCCGTCAAGAAGCCCAACGACTTTGACGCAGAGGTTCAGGAGTTCTCGGATAACCCGAACCGCGAAACCCTCCCGACTTTCCTGCGGGCTTTGGCCGATTTACTGGAAAGCGCGTAGACTTCTCCGACTTTGAACGGCAATCTTTCATAACTTTTCCGACTATGACTCAGCGACTTTCCGACTTTCACATAGGTATTCACACAGAGACACAGACTCAGCGGCACGCCCGCGCACGGAAAAGCCCCTCGGTTTCGCGCCGGGGGCATTTTGCGTTTACGCAGGTATAGGGGCTAAAATAGCCCCAAATAGGTTTTTTGCCATTCCGTGAACGGTAGGAAAACAGCGGCGAACGGTAGTACCGCCGGATTGTAGGCACGTTCTACCTATTCCGTGCGCCTGCTCGCGTCAAAACCAACATACGCGATACTCCAAATATGCCGATTCTAGGCACTGTAATGTCCATATTTGGCGCTATAACCACGCGGCGGCTACAGTTGCACACAATGAACAAATTGCAGCTTAAAACGGCTTAGAATGGCTCAAACGTTGTTTTGAGTTGCAGTGCGTGGTGTCTAGATGGGCTTATGGGCGATTCTAGGCACGAAAAAGCGCCCACCGGGCTACTAGCCAGGCGGGCGCAAATGGGCATGAAAAAGCCCCGACACATGGCCGGGGCTTGCTGTTACATGAGTTTGAACAGATACCAAACGATTTTGAACGGTAGCGTGATGATTGACCAAAGCAGATAAAGGACTGTTAGCATGGTTTTACCTCCATATTGTGCACGCTCAAACTGCGGGCCATTCCATAATAGGGGCTATTGACGTTCCCGGCGTCCACGCCGCCGAAACGTTTAACGGTTTCATTGCTGGTCAACATGCGCGGTCGTTTCGTGTTTGCAAAGTGTTCGAGCGCGGCCATACCGTAGTTGATCGCCTCGCCCCACGTAAGCGCCCACCCTTGCGCGAAACACGTTTCATGTGTGGGGCTATCTTCGCGGTTTACCTCGTAGCAGGTAGCAACCGCGCCGCGCATACGGTACACGTCAAGGCGGTAGCCGCTTAGATAGGTTTGCGCATAGTCGCCAAATGCCGGGATATGCTCAATAGGTACGGGCGTATCCGGGTGCAGTTTAGAGTTCATTTCTTCCCCTTTGAACGTGGCCCCCGGTTTGGGGGCCATTGGTTGGTTGTCGCGGGCTAGTGCCCGAAATAGCTGTTAGTGCGGTAGTCCGGCTCGCCGTCCCATGGGTAGGCGTTGGCGAACGATTCGAGCGAAAGATAGGGCCTCTTGCCGTCGTAGCTCTGAATCTTGATTTTGCGGCCCTTGCTGTTGTCGTGGATGAACGGCGACCAGGCGAGGAAGTGGCCGGGATCGGCGGTTATTTTGTCCTCTGTGTAGCGGTCGCTCTCCATGGATGCGCAGCCGATGCCGCGAATAGTGACGAACTGGCCGCTCTTGGCCGTCACTTGGAAGTAGTCTACGTTTGTCTGGTCGTAGCCCCACGACGCATAGAACACGTCCCCCACCTTGACTGACGCCGCCACGCTCGCGGCCTTGCCCGCCCGTTCCTTGCGCCTTGCGTCCGCCTTGGCCTTGCGGGCCTCGGCAACCTCGGGCGTGAAGATCGCGGCAAGCTCGTTAGAGAGGGGGCCGCATTTGCTGCCGTCGCTCATTTCGAGCGCGTACCACTCGCGTTTTGCCCATTCTCCGCTCTCGTCGCGGTACCAGTCGCGGCGAAGGCGGCGATAAACGCCCTTTGTGGCCCCGCGCTTGGTTAGGACGGTAAGCGTAAGCTCCCCGGCCTTGACGCGCTCCACGTCGGCGGCGGTAATCTCGTTCCATGCGCGGAACTCGTGGGCTGTGTTGGTCATTTTCGTTACCTCTCTTTCTCGTGGGCCGCATGTGCTACCATTGAGACGGAGCGTTTTAACCGGCTGCACGGTTGGCCGCTCCGAATCTCACGTTTGCAGCGTGGAGAGTGGCCGTTCCGGCTCAGGCCGGGGCGGCTATTTCTTTCTTTCGAAGTCCATAGCCGCAATTACTAGGGCGATTAGTGCTAGCTGGTAGTTCAGTAGGGCTATCAGTTCTTGTATGCTCATTGGCCGCTGTCCTATCTGCGGCCCGCCCCGCCTCAGTGGTGGCGCACGCAACCCGTCTGCTTGCTTGTGTAGGTTGGTGCTTGTGTTGCTTGTCCTGCTCCCGATGGCGGGCGCTACAGGCTCCCCCTGCTTGCGTCGCATCGGGCTATGCGGTTGTCAAGGTGCTAGTCTGTATGCCGTTGCCTACATTGTGCAATTGTGTAGGCTTTGGCATACCGTAGGCTTTGGCATTCATACAATCTACATATGCTGCAGCCTACATACTAGATTGTGCCGTTTACGGTTCGGTTTGCGACACGCCCTAGCAGGCAAGCGGAATAGTAGCAGGGTACCGGGCAGGGGAACGCGATCGCCCAGGAGCGCCTGTTCAGCCCCCCGACCACCCACAAAACCAAAAAGCCCCTTGCAAATACAAATGCCATCGCCTACACTACCAACTGTCAGCAAGCAAATCGGGCAGGAGGCCGAAATGCAGTTCAGCGAAGCGTTCAAGCAAGTGGCGAAGGACAGGGGATACAGCATCCCCGGAATCGCCGAGGAGGCGGGCGTGAAGTACGGCTCGCTCGCTTCAATCCTCGTGAAGGGCAACCCAACGGTGGACACCATGAACAGGTACCTCGAAATCCTCGGCTACGAGGTCGTTCTGGCACCTGTCGGCACCAAGCTCCCGGCTGGTTGCCACGTCGTTGAGAGCGGTGAGCGGGAATGACCGTCTACGGCTACGCTCGCGTCTCTTCAAAGGGCCAAGAGCGCGACGGCAACGGCCTGGAGTCCCAAGTCAAGGCGCTGGAAGACGCCGGATGCTCCGAAATCGTCTCCGAGGCGTTCACGGGGACGACCACAGACCGCCCGAAGCTTGACGAGCTGCTTGCAAAGCTCCAAGACGGGGACACCTTCTGCGCCACAAAGCTAGACCGAATCGCACGCTCCACGGTTCAGGGGTGCCAGCTCGTGCAGTCCCTCATGGAGCGGGGCGTCACGGTGCGGGTGCTCAACATGGGCACGCTCGAGAACACGCCCGTGGGCCGCATGATGGTGTCCGTCATGTTCGCCATGGCCGAGTTCGAGCGCGACATGATCGTTCAGCGCACTCAGGAGGGCTTGGCGGTCGCACGCCAGCGCGAGGGCTTCCACGAGGGACGCCCCGCCAAGCTGGTTGACTCTGACGTGGTCAGGGCCAACAAGGAGGCCGTCGAGCGCGGAGAGAAGTCAGTGGCCGAGGTCTGCGAGGAGCTGGGCGTGGGCCGGACCACGTGGTACAAGCTCAGGAAGGCGGCGTAGCCATTTCCAAGCAGGTACGGCTCTGCCAGAGGTGCCACGGCAGGACGCGGTTCGCGGGCATCACGCGCCAATGGGGCATCGCCGTTAGCGCGGCGGTGCCCCATTTTCGTGACGCCGCGAAAATGGCGAAGGCCTCGACCTCAAGTTTTATGGTTGAGGAAACCACCGTTGTTGGGTACACTGAGCATGCAGGCAGCCAACAGCTGGGCTGCGTATCCGGGTTAACCGAGCGAAAGCTTAAACGCGCTGCAAGCGCGTCGGCCCCGGAGGAAGGGGCCGCGTCCGCGGTCCCTTTTTCATCTCTAAGCTCGGAGTATTGATGAAGGTCTACGTCTACGCGGACGAATCTGGCGCATTCGACAAGATTCACAATGACTGGTTCGTCTACGGCGGCGTGGTCCTTCTCGGATCAAGTGCCAAAAGGGATGCCGAGCGTCGATATATTGCAATAGAGCGCAAGATCAAGCGTCTCAGCGTCTCCCTAGATGCCGCCGATGAGGCAAAGGCCTCGCGGATGACGCTGAAGGAACGGAAGAGGGCCTTTTCATCGATATCACGGCTCGGGGTGTATCAGTTCGCCGCTATCGTCGATCAGAAGAGGTGCCACGATAACGTCTTCGATAGCAAGAGGCGAAAGCAAAGGTTTCTTGATTACGCGCTCAAGCGCGGCATCAAATATGGCTTGGAAAACGCCCTGAGGGCCGAGGGCTACCGTACGAGCGACGTTGACGCGGTGAGCGTCGTGGTCGATGAGCACTCGACCTCAACCGATGGGAAATACAACCTCGCCCAGTCGATAAACGAGGAGTTGCGATTTGGCGTTTTCAGCCCGGGGTGGAACACGTTCCATGAACCGCTGTTTTCCGCCGACCTTCCCGCGATTCCCGTCTCCTACGTCGATTCGGCCAAGGTCACCATGGTCCGTGCGGCCGACATAACGGCGAACTGGGCATATATGGCCGTCAGAGATCAGCTCAGCTATCCGGCTGCTTATAGGTACCTGTCAGATAGGGCGTTCGTGCTCAGACTCCCGTAGCATCGGAATCGCGGGCTTGACTAGGGGCGCACCAACTGGGCACGCCCCCTGCGGACTCGTCCCACACTCGGTAGGCGAGCGTCCCCATTCTACCCGGCACGGGCGGATAGCAGAGACGCGCGAAGATTCGGGCCATGGACAACATCGCTCAGAACATATGCGCGGCCATCGACGCCAAGCCGCGCGACCTTGGCGCGTACTCAGACCTCATGGCGTTCCTCTCCGATGCTCCCGAGCACGAGGGCCTTCTCGGCGCTCGCTCCGCGCTCACCCGCGCAATCAAGGGCGGCTGGGCCGACGCATACGGCCTGGAGCGGCTGGGCGGCTGGCTGCGCGACGCCCTCACGCTCGACGGGCGATTCGACCTGGATGCCTTCATGCAGGCCATGGAGTTCGACCGCGACCCGGCGAGCCGCCTGTGGCTCCCGCGCCGCTCCAGGCTCATGCGCCTGTGCCGCGAGCTGCAATGGTTCGAGTGCGACCCCGAGGCCGAGTTCCTGAGCGTCTCGATGCCACCGCGCACCGCCAAATCGTCCACGGTGTTGATGGCGTCCATATGGCACATGGGGCGCAACCCCAAGCCCCAGAACCTCGTGACGGCGCACTCCGACGCGCTGACGCATCACTTCTACGAGCAGCTGCTGGAGTTCGCGAGCGACCGGCGATACCGATTCAGCGAGATATTCCCGGACTCGCCGCTCGTGTGGCAGTCGGCGGAGTACGAGTCGTTCTCCCTCAAGAAGAAGAACAGCTACCCAACGTGCACGTGCCGATCCGTGGGCGGCACCCTCACGGGCGCGGTCGAGGTCGGCGAGGGCGGCTGGCTGGTGGCCGACGACCTCATCAAGGAGCTCGAGGAGGCGCTATCGCCGCGCCGCCTGCAGGCGAAGTGGGAGAAGTTCGTCAACCAGTGCTACGACCGCCGCAAGAAGGGGTCCAAGGTGCTCATGATAGGCACCCGCTGGGCCGTGGACGACCCCATCGGGCGCATGCTAGCGCTCCACGAGGGAGAGACCGGGCTCCGCGAGCTGACCATCCCCGCGCTCGACCCGAAGACGGGCGAGAGCAACTTCGACTACCTCTACGGCGTGGGGTTCGACAGCCGCTATTACCTGGACATGAGGCGCACCACGGACTCGGCCACCTACGCCGCCAAGTACGATGGCAAGCCGGTCGTGCGCGAGGGCCAGCTGTTCGGCCCGGACGAGCTTGAGCGCTTCGTGGCCCCGCCCTCCGGCGAGCCGTCGCAGGTCGTGGCCGTCGTCGACACCAAGGGCACCGGCGTGGACTACGAGGCCATGCCGGTCATGGCGCAGTGGGAGGGGAACCCCCGCTGGTACCTCGTGGACTGCATCTGCGACAACGGCAAGCCCGATTCCGTCAACGTCCGCGTGGCCCAGTGCATCCAGCGCAACGGCGTGCAGCGCGTCCAGTTCGAGGCCAACAACGGCGGCGACGAGTACGCCAAGCAGGTGGGCAGGATGCTCGCCGAGGCGGGCCACCTGTGCGCCGTCCAGACCAAGCGCACCGCGTCGAACAAGGAGACGCGCATACTCGCCGCCCAGCCGTGGATCCTCGACAACGTGGCCTTCCCCGATCCCTCCCTCTACGGGCAGGGCACCGACATGGAGCGGTTCATGGGCCAGCTCACGGGCTACGTGCTGGACGGCAAGAACCCCCACGACGACGCGCCGGACGCCCTATCGATGCTCGCCAACATGCTCGCGAAGCGCGCGACAGCCAAGGCGAAGGCCATAAGAAGACCCTTCTAGCAGGCGAAAATGCGTTCCGGCACGAGCGGACTGGCACTTTGCCGCATATTCCACGGACAGGGGTGCAATCCACCCCGCGTCCGCGAGCCGGCCCGGCCCCTCCTGCACGGGCTGGCTCCGGCGCGACGCTTCGAGGGGGTACCACGGTGGCTGACGAGCAGACTGCGGCCGGCACTGACAACCAGACAGGGCTGAACGCCCCGCGCGCGCTCACCGGGCGGCACCGCATCCTGTGCTCCGCCGAGAAGGTCGACGCGGGCAACGTCGTGGAATGCCTCGAGCACGCCCGCACGGTGCATGTGCTCAACGCGTCCGACGAAGATTACCTCCACAGGTACTTCCTTGGCGTCCAGCCGGTGCTTGGCCGCGAGAAGGCGGTGCGCCCGTCCATCAACAACAAGGTGGTTGAGAACCGCGCCTACCAGATGACCAAGGACCGCGCGGATGCGCTCGTGGGCGAGCCTGTGACGTACTCCGTGCGCGGCACGGGCGGCAAGGACCACGCCGACGCGGTGAGCTCGGACGAGACCGATGACCTCTCCCATAAGGTGCAGCTGCTGAACGACTGCTGCGAGGCGGCGGACAAGCACTCGTGCGACCTCGAACTCGCCCAGTGGCTCTGCGAGTGCGGCGTGGCGTACCGCATCGTGCTCCCCACAAAGGACGTGTCGAAAGGCGGGGACATGCCGTTCGCCGTGGCGTGCCTCGACCCCCGAGACACGTTCGTGGTCTACCGCAATGACGTGTTCCGCGAACCTCTGTTCGCAGTGACCGCCGTCAGAGACGAGCTGACGCGCGAGGCCAAGTACACCGTCTACACCGATTGCGAGCGCTTCGTGGTGAGCGGCGGGCGCGTCATCGAGAGCGGGCCAAACCAGCTCGGCATAGTGCCCGTCATCGAGTACCAGGCCAACCCCGAGCGCATGGGCGTGTTCGAGGCCGTGCTGTCGCTCTTCGACGCGATAAACGAGATCGAGTCCAATCGCGTGGACGGCATCGCCCAGTTCATCCAGTCGCTAATCGTCTTCGAGAACGTGGACATGGAAGCGGACGACTGGGAGGACATGTGCGCCAAGGGCGCCATCCTGGTGTCCTCAACGTCCGACATGGCCGCGAAGGTCTACGCAATCTCGGCGCAGCTCGACCAGAACCAGTCCCAGACCCTCGTGGACTCGCTCTACAAGACGGCGCTCTCCATCTGCGGGATGCCCTTCAACACGGGCGGCTCCGCCTCCACCAGCGACACGGGCGCGGCTGTGGCCATGCGCGACGGCTGGAGCAACAGCGAGAACCGCTGCAAGGAGACGGAGGCCATGTGGAAGCGCTCGGAGAGGCGGTTCCTCAAGGCGGCGCTCTCCGTCCTCGAGACCGCCGGCAACATCGGGCTTTCCCCCATACAGGTCGAGATCAAGTTCACGCGCCGCAACTACGAGGCCATCCAGAGCAAGGCCCAGGTGCTCACCACCATGCTCGGCTCCGGCAAGGTCCACCCGCGCCTGGCCTTCGAGCACTGCGGCATGTTCTCCGACCCCGAGAGCGCCTACGACATGAGCGCGGCCTACGTGGAGGAGCAGCGCGAGATCCAGGCCGAGCAGTTCGCCACGCAGCAGCTCGCGAACGCGGCCAAGGCCGAAGAGGCTACCACCGCTGAAGACGGCGGTTCAGATAGCGGCAACGACAAGGGCGGCAGCGAAAAGGCCGCGAACGGCAAGGGGACGCGACCCCCGTCAACAAAGCGTAGCCAGGAAGGGGATTCGAAGTGAAGAGGGAGACGTTGAAGGAGCTGCTGGGCGAAGCGGCCACGGACGAGCTGGTAGACGCCATCATGGCGGCCAACGGCAAGGACGTGAACGCCGCGAAGTCCGGCTCCGAGGCGTTGAAGAGGCAGCTCGAGGAGGCCAACGCGCAGGTCGCGCAGCTCACCGAGACGGCGAACGCCAAGCTCACCAACGAGGAGAAGCTGCAGAAGGAGCTTGAGCGCGCAACCGCAGCCAGGGACGCAGCCGTGCGATCCCTGAACGAGCAGAGCGCCGTGGTCGTGTTCGCGGGCGCGGGCATGTCCGAGGAGGACTACAAGCCGTTCCTCGGCTCCATCGTGACCGCCGACCGCGACGCCACGACCGCCAACGCCAAGGCCATCGCGGACCTCGTGACCGCCAAGGTGGCAGCGGCCCGCGAGCAGGCTGGCAGGGACTCGCTCGCGAGCATGAAGCCTCCCGCGAGCGGCGAGCCTGCGGGCACCGTGGCCACAAAGGCCGACTTCATGGCGCTGCCATTCGAGCAACAGCAGGCCCTCAAGGCATCGAACCCCGGCATCATCGGACAGCTCAAGTAAGAGAGAAAGAGGAAAGAAATGGCAGGCACCTTCCTTAACTTCCCGTTCGACGAGGATATCTTCAAGATGTACTGGGAAGCCGAACCCGACCTGGTGAAGACCGAGCTTCTGAACTCGGGCTCCATGGTCGAGGACGCGGCCATCGCCCAGCTCATCGCCAACGGCTCCGACACCTACACCGCCCCGTTCTACAAGCTGCTGAACGGCAGCGCCGTGAACTACGACGGCAAGACCGATATCACCACGGTCGAGGCCGCGGGCGACTCCGCGTCCGGCGTCGTATTCGGCCGCGCCATGGGCTTCGCCGAGACCGAGTTCGTCCGCGCCTTCAACTCCGGCGCGAACCCCATGCAGTACATCGCGTCCCGCGTGGCCCCGAGCTGGAACCACTTCCGCCAGAAGACCCTGCTCGGCGTCCTCGGCGCCGTCGCCGGCGTCCCCGCAATCAGCTCCCACGTCATCGCCAAGGACGCCGCCATCGAGGAGACCACCCTCGGCGACGCGACCGTGAAGGCGCTCGGCGACAACGCCGACTCCATCTCGCTCGCCTTCATGCACTCCGCCGTGGCGAACAAGCTCGCCAACATGGAGATCCTGAAGTACGCGGTCTACACAGACGCGCAGGGCATCGAGCGCCAGAACCGCAAGATCGCCTACGTGAACGGACTGCTGGTCATCGTCGACGACAACGCGCCCATGACCGCCGCCACCTCCGGCTCTTCCGCCAAGCCCGCCACCTACACGACCTACCTGCTCGGCTCCGGCTTCATCCGCCACGCCGCCGCGCCGGTGCCCGTGTCCGTCGAGGTCTCCCGCGACCCGGCCAAGAACGGCGGCATGAACTACCTCTACACGCGCATCCGCGAGACCATCCACCCCAACGGCTTCTCGTTCACGAAGCCCAAGAGCGGCTACACCTCCTCGCCGACCGACGCCCAGCTCGCGGACAAGGCCAACTGGTCCCTCAAGGCCGACGCCAAGTCCGTGCCGTTCGTGGCCGTCACCACGCAGGTGTAAAGAGGCCCCGCATGGCTATGTCCGACACCGACAAGGTTGCCCTCACCCTCGCGCTCGCCGGCACCGACGCGGGCGGGAAGGACGCCGCGCTCATTGAGACGGCGTACCTCCCGCTCGCCAAGGAAGTCGTTCTCAGCGCCCGCAACCCGTTCGCCGAGGACTTGACCGATGACCTCTGGGAGACGCGCTACGACCGCCTGCAATGCGAGATTGCCGCCGACCTGTTCTTTAGGCGCGGGGTGGAGGGCCAGACCGTCCACAACGAGAATGGCGTCAACCGCACGTGGGGGAGCGCGGGCGTCTCGAAGCACCTGATGCAGCGCATCTTGCCGAAGGGCAAGGCTCCGAAATGAGGTGCCTAGAGCGGAACAAGCGCCAGATGTGGCTCTCCACCTTCGTGGATGTAGAGCTGACCGACCACGACACGGGGCTGGGCACGGGCGAGTACGCCGCGAGCTGGTCCGACCCGGTGAGCGTGCGCATCAACGCCGCCCCGCAGACGGGCGGCTCCGAGTCCAGCCCGTTCGGCACCGAGGTCTCCTACGACCTGGTTCTCGTGGCCGACTCGAACCCTTGGGGCATCTCCGAGGGTTGCCGGATGTGGCTCCGCGCCACGAAGCCCGACCCCGAGGACGCCACGGACGCCTACGAGGTGAAGCGCGTATCCGCGTCGCTGAACTTCTGCGCGTTCGGGCTGACGAGGAGGCAGGGCGCATGACCACGCTCACGGCAACGCTGTCGGTCGATTGCCTCGGCGGGCTACAGGAGGCGATTCTGGACTACGCGGACCGCATCGAGGGCGCTTGCCCCGCCATCGCCGAAAGCTTGGCTCAGACGGCGGCTGAGACCGCCAGAGCGGCATGCCCTGTCGACACAGGCTCGCTCTCGTCTTCAATCGCAGCCGAATCGGACGGGGACGGGACGGCCCGCGTCGTTGCCGCGTCTGAGCACGCCGCCTTTGTCGAGTTCGGCACGGGCATCGGTACTCCGTCCGGCCACGCCAAGGACGTTCAGGCCATGGGCGAGGGCGGCTACGTCGTGAACGGCACGGGCAAGGGCGAGTCCGGCTGGGCGTTCCCGGCCAGCGACGGAACTTGGAAGTGGACGCACGGCCAGAGCGGCAAGGGCTTCATGGCCGCTGGCGTGGAAGAGGCGAGGTCGCGGGTAGCGGAGGTTGCGAGGCAGGCGGTGAGACGGTGAACGACTACAGCTCAGTCATCTACAACGAGGTGAAGGCGGCGGTTCAGGCCAAGTACCCCAAGTGCTTCTGCACCACAGCCAGCGTCTCCTCCGACGATTCCAGGCTCCCGGCGCTCTACGTCTCGTTCTCGTTCCCCTACGAGGACGAGGCGACCGCCGACAGCTCGGGCGTGGAGAAGTGGACTCAGACCGTGATCTCGGTCGAGGCGTACTCAGGCACGAGCGAACAGGAGGCCCGTGGCATCGTCAAGGCCGTGGACGCGCGGCTGCGCCAATCCGGGTTCCGCCGCTCGAACTACACGAAGGTACCGAACGCCGACCCCTCCATCAGGCGCATCAGCGCCACGTGGAGAGGGAAGGTCAACAAAAGCGGCGAGGTAGCCGCATAGCAGAAATGGAGTAAACCATGGCAGCGACAAGCACCGTCAACAGCTTCCTGTTCCACTTCGAGTCCGCTACCGCGAAGCCCACAGGTCTCACGGGCGGCACTAAGCTCATGGACATCAAGTCATACCCCGACCTCGGCGGCGCTCCCGAGACCATCGAGACCACGACCCTCTCCGACTCGTTCCAGACGAGCGTGAACGGCGTCCAGTCCGTCGATGCGTTCGACTTCAACGCCAACTACGAGAAGGCGGTGTACCGCAAGCTCAAGGGTGTCGAGAAGAAGGGCGACGGGCAGTGGTTCGCCGTCGTCCTCGGCGCCGACGAATCCGGCACCCCGGACGGCCACGACGGCATCATCGTCTGGTCGGGCGGGCTGACCGCCTACATCGCCGGCGGCGAGGTCAACGCAGTTCGCGAGATGCACGCCGTCATCTCGGTCGGCACCGCCCCCGAGCTTCTGGCCGACTCGTCCACAGGCTAATCGGCAGGCGGAAACAACCATCAACTAGGGTCTGGATTGCACCCCTAACGGTAAGGAGTCAGTGAAATGGCAGAGAAGGATTTCGAGGTTCTGGACGGCACCGACGGGGGAGCCGACGCGCTTGGCGTCATGGACAAGCTGCGCGGCCACAGCTCCATCGTCATCGAGGACGCGGACGGCACCGAGTACACGCTCCGCTACCCCCGCAAGCTCGTGAAGTCGATGGAGGCCGCTGGCATCACGTCGCAGACGGTCGCCGCCAAGATGGGCGACGGTACCCTCACGGCGATGGAAGAGTTCGTGAAGGAGTTCGTCATGCCCGCGTTCAAGGCCGACCAGCCCAAGATCGGCTTCGACACGGTTCTCGGCATCTACGAGCAGCTGCCCGACAAGGCCGAGTTCATCAAGCTACTCATGGGTCTGTTCATGCAGCCCACGCTGGCCCTCACCACAGACCCTACCGAGACCCGGATGAAGTTCCGTCTGGTCTAGCAGACAAGCCGGACGATTCCGGGTACTCCGGCCCCTGCCCTCTGGGGCATCTGCTCGACCAAGCGTTCCCCACGGCGCTCGCCTTGGGGATGACCGCCGAGCAGTACTGGGACGGTGACGCATGGCTCTTCGCGGCGTACCGGGAGGCGAAGCGCCGCAGCGACGAGGACAGGGATTGGTCGCAGTGGGCGATGGGCATGTACGTGTACGACGCGATACAGCGCAACGCCCCTCTCTTCAACCCGTTCTCGAAGCGACACAGCGCCTACGAGTGGATTGACGCGCCCTATGGCCGCAGCCGCCCCGTGGACGAGAAGCGCACGAAGGAGGCAGAGGAAGCCGACCACCAGCGCATAATCGACTGGATGCTCTCGGCTCGCGTGCGCAAGGGATAGGACGAGGATTGCATCCCTCCCGAACGGAGGGGCCATGAGCAGCGTAGACATTGACCAGCTGAGAATCAGCATCGAGGCCAAGGCCGCGTCGGCTCGTTCCGAGCTGAGCGGCCTTGCTTCCGATGTGGGCAAGCTCAAAAGCAACCTCGGCGGCTCCGAGAGCGCAATCAGGAGCTTCAACACGGCGCTGGACGGACTGAGCGGCCACAACGACGCCATTACGTCGCTGGGAAACCTCGCGAACGCCGTGGGCCAGCTCAACGGCGTGAAGATCAGTTCCACCATCGGCAAGAACCTCGAATCCTTGAAGCAGGCCGCTTCCGGGTTCCCCGACTCCACAAACCTAGCGGCTGCGGCCAACGCCGTCTCCAAGCTCAACGGCGTGAAGATTTCCAAGACCATCGGCACGAGCTTGGAGGCCGCGTCAAAGGGCATCGAATCGCTCAACGGCACGACCATCGACGCGAGCAAGTTCGACAAGCTCTCGGCGGCTCTCACCACACTCGCCAACATACCGAAGAACAGCCTCACATCGACCTTTAATGCGCTCTTGAAGCTCAAACAGGTTATGGATGTGCTGGATAATACCGATATGGGCGCTCTCGCGACCAAGTGCCAGCAGCTCTCCGATGCGCTCGGAAACCTCCCCGCCAAGATGCAGGCGGTCAACTCCGGCCTACGAACCACGGTCAAGTACCTACAGAGCAGCGGCGGCGCATTCAACACTGCGTCCAGCGGTGTGTCCGGCTTCATCTCTAAGCTCTGGTCTATCAGCAAGACGGTAGGCTCGCTCGCGGCCATCAAGGGCGTATTCAACACAATCACGAATACCATCGGCTCCTGCGTCGACAAGGCCAACCGCTACGTCGAGGACATGAACCTCTTCAACGTGGCTCTGGGCGGCTACGCCGACCAAGCACGCGGGTACGCCCAGCAGGTCTCCGACGCCATGGGCATCAACATCCAGGACTGGCTGCGCAACCAAGGCACGTTTACGACCATGGCGAAGGGCATGGGCGTGGCCGAGGACTCCGCATACACGATGGGCCAACAGCTCACCCAGCTCAGCTACGACCTCGCATCCCTCTACAACACGACCGACACGGAGGCGTTCGAGAAGGTACGCGCCGGACTCGCAGGCGAGTTGGAGCCGCTGCGCGCGCTCGGCTACGACCTCTCAGTTGCACGCTTGCAGCAGGAGGCATACAACCTGGGCATCGACAAGTCCGTGTCCTCTATGACTCAGGCCGAGAAAGCACAGCTCAGGTACTACGCCATCATGAACCAGGTGACGTGGGCGCATGGCGACATGGCCCGCTCCCTCGACTCCCCTGCGAACGCCATGCGCGTCTTCGCCGGCGCGTGCAACACAGCGGCCACCAACATCGGCAAGATATTCCTGCCGATGATAAAGGCCATCATGCCGCTCTGCATCCAGGCGGCTAAGACCGTCGCGACCCTCGCCAACATGCTGGCCGACCTGACGGGCGGCAACCAGATAGCCGATGTTAACTACTCCGGCGGCGGACTCGGCTCCATGGCATCCGACGCGGAGGACGCCGCGAGCGCCCTCGATGACGCTGGCAACGCGGCGGGCGGCACCGGCAGCAAGGCCGGCAAGGCCGCTAAGCAGGTCAAGGAGCTGAAGCGCCAGCTCATGGGCTTCGACGAGATCAACATGTTTTCCAAGCAGTCCGACTCGTCCGGCTCGGGCGGTGGCGGCGGGGGCGGCGGCTCGGGTTCCGGCGGCGGCGGTGGGACGGGCGGCGGCTCCATACCCATCCAGACCTACGACTTCCTTGGCAACGGCAACGAGCTGTCCGACCGCATGAAGGACATGGTAGACCGCCTCTGCAAGGCTTGGGTACCGCTCTTGGAGGCCGTCAAGGCCGTGGCCCTCGCCATCAGGAACCAGTTCCGCGACCTCGACATAGCTGGCGCGGCCGTCAACGCGTTCGTGGCCTTCAACAACCTGCTGTCCAACTTCGTGCGCCAGTGCGTCGAGATTCTGGGGCCGCTCGTCGTGGCGTTCAACTTCCCCGAGACGCTTGCCCTCAGCTTCGACCTCCTCGCCCAGATGTGCCTCACGCTCAGCGCGGCCATCAACGGCGTGGGCACCATGGTCAAGAACTTCTCCGACACGGCGCTCATACCGCTTGCGGCGTGGATTGGCACGAAGCTGCGCGATGCCATCTACCTCTGCATCGCCGTCATGCAGAGCTGGCAGGACTGGTTCCAGGAGAACATTCAGGGGCTTGCAGACCTTGGCAAGGCGGCGGGCGAGGGCGCTGGCCTCGTCTTGCAGCTCGCGATGGCCTTGGCGGATTCGGCGTTCTCCGCAGCGGCAACAATAATCTCAGGGCTGAACGCGGTCTTGCAAAGCCTGCTCACCGTTCTCGTGAACTCCGGAGAGGCGAAGGTCGCGGTCGGGCTTCTCGCCGCCGCGCTCACCGCCCTCGCGATCGGGAACGGCATCGCAATAGCCATCGAAGCGCTCAGCGGCGCGTTCGAGAAGATGGCCTACTCCATGGCGTCCGGCTCGTCCGACGCGGCCGGGAGGATAAAGCTGCTCTCCACCGAAGTCGGCTCCAACCTAAAGAAGAGCCTTTCCGACGCAGAAGCGAGCATCCAGCTCGTCTACGAGGCGATCAAGGAAAAGCTGTCACCTGTCGTCGATAAAGCCAAGACGTTCTTCACGAACCTCGGCACCGCTGGCATCAACATGGGCAAGAGCATCGTGGACGGCATCAAGAACGTGCCGCAGAACTTCGCGAACCTCATCGCCAAGGTCAAGAGCCTCACAATCGAGACGGTCAAGCAGAAGGCCGCGCAGCTTCTCGCCAACGCCCAGCTCGCGCTCACGAGCGCCCAGGCAAAGCTCGCGGCGGCGGGCATGAAGGTGGTCGCAACGGCAACGACGCTCGCCAAGACGGCTGTTACCGGGCTCAAAGCGGCTCTCGGCGGCATCATCGGCTTGGGGATCTCCCTCCTTCTCACGGCGCTCGTGACGCACATCGGGGACATTGTTGACTGGATGGGCAACCTCATAGCGAACGTCCGCGAGGCTTGCCCGCCGTTCAACGCGCTCTGCACCGCGATAGAGGCCGTCTGCGGCTGGATTGACAGCCTGACGGGCGGCTTCCTATCGACGGTCGGCTCTTGGGTGGGCGAGCTTCTTGGAATATCCGACGCCACCGCCAAGGTCACGGACAACACCAAGGAGGCCAACGACGTGCTGGCCGAGGAGCAGCGGCGCGTCAACGACAACCTGGAGTCCATGCGCGAGTATGAGAAGAGTCACGACAACCTCTCCGACGCGCTCGCCGTGGCCTGCATGGACGAGGAGAAGTTCCAGCAGTACCTCACCGATACGGGCCAGACCTTCGAGGACGTGAAGCAGAAGCAGGATGATTTCGTCAACAACACCATCAACGGCTTCGAGAAGATCGACGCGTCCTCCCAGATGTCGCTGGATTCCGTCAACGAGAACCTAGCAAGCAACATCGCCGTCCAGCAGCAGTGGAGCGACGACCTCGTAACCCTCATGTCCCAGACGGGTCTCGACGCGAACAGCTCACTCATCAAGAGCTTGGAGTCCGCTGGCCCCGGCAAGATGTCCGAGGCTCTCCACGAGGTCGTGACCAACCCGACCTCCGAGAAGAGCCAGGAGTTCCTGCAGCTCATGTCGCAGGCGGGCGAGATGTCTTGCGCCGAGCTCGCGGCGGCCATGAAGAACGGCACGGGCACCGTGAGCGAAGCCTCCGGCGCGGTGGCGGACGCGGCCACGGTGGACGTGACCGAGGCCAACTACAACTCGGGCACCGAGGCCGTGGACGGCTTCTCGAGCGGCCTCACCGACGCGACGGCTGACGCCACGGCGGCGGCGAAGGGCGTTTCCGACGCCGTGGTGCAGTCCTTCAACGGCGGCGACGGCTACCTGGCCGCGTTCGACGCGGGCCGCAACATGTCCGGTGGCTTGGGTGACGGCATCGCCGACGCGCAGCCCGACGCGACCACCAAGGCCGCTTCGGTCATGTCCGCAGCCGTCGAGGCGTTCAACGGCGGCACGGGCTACAACCAGGCGAAGAGCGCGGGCAAGAACCTCGCGGGCGGCTACGCCGACGGCATCTCGGCGGCGGCGGGCCAGTCAAAGTCCAAGGCGCAGGCCGCTATGAACGCGGTCGTGCAGGCGCTCAACGGCGGCTCCGGCACCAGCGGCGCGAGGGGCGCGGGCACCCAGCTCATGCAGGGGTACCTGAACGGCATCCAGTCGCTCGTCTCGTCGGTGTCCTCCGCCGCGTCCGGTGCCCGCGCCAAGGTCGTGACCGCGCTCAACGGCGGCGCTGGCACGAGCGCGGCCCGCGCGGCGGGGTCGCAGCTCATGGGCGGCTACAGGAGCGGCCTGCAGTCGCAGGTGGCTTCCGCAGCGGGCACGGCGAGGAGCGCGGCCAGCCAGGTCGCGTCCGCGCTGCAGTCCAAGGCGGGCGCGGCAATGTCCGCCGGCTCCCAGACCATCGGCGGCTACGTGTCCGGGCTGCGGGCCGGCGCGTCGGCGGCGGGAAGCGCCGGCAGCGGCGCCGCATGGAACGCCGTGAGCGGCTTGTCCCATGGCGGCTCGGGCGCCTACACATCCGGTCGGAACCTCATGCAGGGCTACATCGACGGCATCAACTCGAAGTCCAGCAGCGTCTACTGGGCGGCTTACAACACGGCCAAGAGGGCCGTCGACGCCGTGAACAGGGCACAGAGGTCTCACTCGCCATCCAAGCTCACCTTCAAGAGCGGCGTCTGGTTCGGCGAGGGCTACGAGAACGGCATTGACTCGATGGGTTCGAGCGTGGCGTCCACGGTGAAGTCCATGGTCAGCGACGCGCTGGATGTGACCTCTGCGGCTTCCAAGATGGGCGCTGCGGCGGGCGAGTCCTACAGCAAGGCGCTCGGCGGCTCCATCGACCCCGCGAGCATCGCAAACATCCTCAGCTACGGCGAGTCTCAGGCACGCACAGCCGACGTGTCCTATGGCTCCAAGTACGCCCCTGCGGCAACGAGGCACGCGCAGACGGCTTGGGAGACGGATGATGCCCTTATGACCCAGACCATCGCATCTGCGGTCGCCAGAGGCGTCCTGAGCGTCCAGACGGTCGGCGGCTCGTCCAAGGCGTCGGGCGGTGACACGACCATCGTGCTCCGCGTCGGCAACGAGGACATCGCCCGCGCGTCCCTCAAGGGTCAGGCCAGCCTCGCGCGGCGCGGCGTGGTGGAGTTCGGATAGGAGGTGGGGCGGCATGGCCGCTGTGCTCACGGTAGACGGGGCGGCGCTCCCGGACCCCAGCAAGTGCGAGTGGGGTCTCATGGACGTGTCCAGCGACGACGCGGGGCGCGTCATGGACGCGAGCGCCACCATGTACAAGCAGAGAATCGCGCAGAAGCGCAAGCTCAACTGCGCTTGGCAGAACCCGACGGCCGGGACGGTGAGCACCGTGCTCAAGGCCGTGAACCCGGAGTACATCAGCGTGCGCTACTGGGACGCCATGGACGGCGGCTGGGAGACGCGCACCTTCTACGTCGGAGACCGCTCCGCGCCGCTTCGCTGGTTCCAGATTCTGGACGGCACCCGCTACGAGGAGCTGTCCTTCGACCTCATAGAGAGGTGAGCGCGTGAGGGCTATCAGCGCGGCTTTCCGCAAGAAGCTGGACTCCAACTCATCCATGCTCGCGAGGGCGACGATGAGGTTCGCGGACGGCGAGACGGTGGAGCTTGCGGGGGACGATTTGGTGTCGCTATCCTGCGAGCAGTCCACCTCAACGTCCGGATCCTTCGACGTGGGCGCGGCGGTTATCGGCAAATGCGACGTCACGCTCAACAACCACGACCGGCGCTTCGATAATCGCGACTTCACGGGCGCGGTCATCGTGCCGTTCTGCGGGTGCCTGGTGTCCGGCACGGAGACCGAGTGGGTGCGGCTCGGCGTCTACGAGGTCGACCAGCCGGACGCCTACGCGGGCACCATCGCGCTCTCCGCTCTCGACAACATGTCCCGCCTGCAGGTGCCTTACTCCAAGGTCTCCACGGCCTACCCGGCCACGCTCCAGGCCATCGTGAGGGATGTCTGCCTCGCGTGCGGCGTGACGCTCGAGACCCCGGCTTTCGACAACTGCTCCTACCTGGTGTCCCGCCGCCCGAGCGACGCTTCCACCACGTGCCTCGACGTGGTGTCCTACGCCGCGCAGGCGTCCGGCAACTTCGCCCGCGTGGACGGTCGCGGCAGGCTCGTGCTCGACTGGTACGACACGGGTAGCCTCGAGACGGGCGAAGCGCGGCTGGACGGCCAGCACTTCGATGACGCGTCCCCCTACGCGTCCGGGGACACGACCGACGGCGGCACCTTCGATGACTACTCGAGCGGGGCGGCGGCGGACGGCGGGCAGCTCGACGCGAGCCACGACCGGCATCACCTCTACGCATTCTCGAGCCTGACCGTCTTCACGGACGACGTGGTTGTCACCGGCGTCCGCGTGACGGCTCAGAACGAGGTCAAGGTGGGGGAAGACGGCAAGGAGACAAACGGCGCGGACGGCGAGACCTACCTGTACGGCAGGGAGGGCTACGTGCTCGAGATGTCGGGCAACAAGCTCGTCCCCTACGGCAGCGCGGCCACCGTGGCCGGACTCGTCGGCGCCCGCGTGGTCGGCATGCGCTTCCGCCCGTTCTCCGGCTCGCACGTGGCCGACCCCACCGTCGAGGCGGGGGACGTGGCGCTCGTGTCCGACTTCAGGCAGAACACCTACCAGACCTACCTCACGACCGTGAAGCTCGCCGTCAACTCGTCCATGTCCGTCTCCTGTTCCGCGAAGAGCGCGAGCCGCAACAGCGCGGCTTCCGCGAGCGCGGCCACCAAGGCGATAGTGGCCGCGCGTAACGAGTTGAAGCGCGAGCAGACCGCACGCGAGCAGATGCTCGAGGACATAAACAAGACGCTCGCCGACAGCGCGGGCCTCTTCACCACGAGGCAGGTCCAGTCGGACGGCTCCACCGTCTACCTGCTGCACGACAAGAAGGAGCTTGCCAACTCCAAGATCGTGTACAAGATGACCGCGGAGGCGTTGGGCATCTCCACGGACGGCGGCAAGACCTACGCCACGGCGCTGAGCGCCACGGGGGACGCGGTGCTCAGGCGCATCTACGCCATAGGCATCAACGCCGATTACATCGAGGCCGGCTCGCTCACGGTCAAGCACGGCGGCACCGTGGTAATGGACGCCAACGTCTCGACGGGCACCTTCACGGTCAACTCGACCTACTTCAAGCTCGACCGGTACGGCAACGTCACATGCACGCGCGGCACCATCGGCGGATTCACCATCAGCGCGTACTCCATCTACAACGACGAGATGACGCTGAGCAACACGGGCCTGCGCCTGAAGGGAAACGGCAAGGATCTAGGGAAGATCGGAGCCAACTCGTTCAAGCCGGACAGCAGCAAGTGGGGCCTCAACTTCGACCTCGAGGACACCGGCGACTACATGACCTGGGCTTGCAGGATGAACGAGAGCGATGATTCGTACACCATGAAGCTCACCTACACCCGCAAGGCCATCACGGGCTTCCCCGCCGACAACCGGCTGTGGCTCGGCTGCGACCTCCACGGCGGCAACTACAAGGCCTACAGCTTCTACCTCGACCCGGACACGAGCGGCGCGTCCGGCGGCATCACGGTTAACACGGAGAGGTTCATCCTGCCGACGGCCATAGACGACACCGGGACCGTCAGCTCATGGCGCACCGGGTGCTACATGAATTTCAAGCACGGCATGCTGGTCGATTGCACCCTGCCGCATTAGGGGGAATGGAAGACATGGAGGATAGAAGGTACGTGTACGAGCAGGCCGAAGAGCCGGAGGAGAACCACGGCGAGATGCCGGGTGCCGTGGAGGCGGCTCCGTCCCCCGGCATGGAGGAGCTGAACCTGAAGCTCGACATGCTGCTTCGCGCCAACGGCATCAGCGAGAAGGAGGTGCAGAGTGAGCTACAGCAACGCACAGCTTGAGAGGATGGCCGTGGTGCTCGAGAAGCACCTTTCCAGGACCGACCTCATAGGCTACGCGGCGGCTCGGAATACTCGGATCATCGGGAACGAGATACTCGACTACGAGCAGCTGAAGGACAAGCTCATCATGAGGTACGGCGAGGAGAGCGGCGAGGGCTCGTACTCCATCAAGCCGGGTTCCGAGGGTTTCGCGAAGTTCCTGGCCGAAATCAAGGAGTGGGCCGAGGCCGAATCGGACCCCGCATTCTACAAGATTCCCTCCAAGGAGGTAATCGGCAAGCTCAGCGGTACCGAGGTGCTTGAGATCGACTGGATGTTGGAGGACTGATGGCAATACAGATGCGCCGTGGCAAGTACGGCAAGTTCGCGCCCAGCAAGCTCCTCCCCGGCGAGTGGGCGGTGGTGCAGCAGGACGACGAGACGGCGAGGGACGGCCGCGCCGTCTACATCGCCTTCGCGGCGGGCGCCGTCAAGCGCATGGCGACCTATGAGGACATGGTGGACGACCTGCAGACGGCCTTCCAGGAGGCCGGCGGCGGTCCCGTGGCCTTCGAGGTCGATTTGAGCGACGGCTGCTGCTACGCCGTCTACGGGGACTACACCAAGGCCGTGTCTTTCGCTCTGGACGGGGCCGACATGACGCTCACCATCAACTAGGAGGTACCAATGGCTAGCAAAATCAACCTCGGCCGCGTCTCGCTCGTGCCCGTGGGGGAGTGGAGCGCCGACGCGGCGTATAAGCGGCTCGACTTGGTGACGGTGAAGGGATACGGGGCCTACATCGCCAAGCAGGACGTGCCCGCAGGGACTTCGTACACGGACGGCGCATACTGGCTCATGAGCGCCGACGCCCGCACGCTCGCCGCATTCACCGCGAAGGCCGAGGCCGCAGAGGCCGCAGAGACCGCGAGGGCCAACGCCGAGGCGGCGAGGGCCGGTGCCGAGGCCGCGAGGTCCGCCGCCGAGGGCGGGAGGGCGGACGCGGAGACCTCCCGCGCGAGCGCCGAGGCGGCGAGGGCCGGGGCCGAGGCCGCCCGCGTCGCGGCGGAGAAGCGGCGCGAGACCGACCAGGCCAGGAACAACGCCGACCAGGCGGCCAACAACGCGGCCGCGCAGGGCCTGCTGGTCACGCTCGTGGCCGAGGGCGAGTACGACGCGTCCACGCTCGAGCCTACCGGGACGGGCAAGGTGGGCACGCTCTACCTCGTGCCCGACCCCAAAGCCGGCGGGGACAACGCGTACGCCGAGTGGATGTGGGTGAACGGCAAGTGGGAGCGCGTCGGCTCGTCCAACGCCACCGTGGCCGGGCTCACCACCGAGCAGGTGGACGAGGTGGCGTCCGGCGGCACCGTGACCAGCGAGAACGTGGTGAACGGCTCGGTGCTCACGTACCTGTGGGCGAAGCTCAGGGCGGCCTTCGCGCCGCGCGCCCACGAGCACGCCGCGTGCGACATCACGTCCGGCACGCTCCCGGCCGAACTGCTCCCGGTCGTCCCCGTGGTGAGGGGCGGCACCGGCGCGGCATCGGCGGATGGCGCGCGGGCGACGCTCGGGGTGGATGCGGCCATCGCGGCAGCGATCGCATCGGCGACCAAGGCCGAGGTCATCACGCTCGCGAGCAGCGTGCTGAAGCCCCAATACAGTAAGCGTGCCGTCTTCATCGTGAAGTCGGGCCACGTCTGCACGCTCGTGGTGAACGGCGTCGTGAACGCCGGAACCGGCAGCCTTATGATGGGATCTTCGCTCATCGACGACAAGGCATCGACCGTGCTCAAGGGCCTGCTCCCCAAGGACTTCAGGCATGACGGCACCCTAAACATCCAGGTCGCATCGAACGCTGACCGAGTCATCATCTCGCTCAGTAACGACCAGTACGACAACAAGACCCTGTACGTGCAGGACATCCACGGCAACTATTACAACACCATCAGCAATGGTTCACGCATCGCGTGCACGTTCACGTGGGTGATCTAGGAGGACGGATGCACCGCTCGCCGGGCGGCGCGGCACGGGCGGGAGGGGCCGCGGGCGGATGGTTCCGAGAGGAGGTGATGCGCATGGACGCGATAGCCGAGGGCCTGGGGCAGTCCCTCGCCCACGCCGGCCCGGAGTGGGCTCTGCTCGCCCTCGTGGCCCTCCTGGCGTTCTGGAAGGGCGTCCCCATGGCCGAGAAGGTGGCCGAGAGGGCGCACGAGCGCGAGGTCAGGCGCGAGGAGCGCAAGGACCGCGAGGGCGCCAACCGCGCCGAGTTCGAGCGCAGGAGCGCCGAGCTGCAGGGACGGTGGCTCAGCCAGTACGAGCACGCCACCGACGTGCAGGAGCAGACCAACGCCGTCATGGCGGGCGTGCAGGCCGAGATGGCCACGCTCAACGCCACGCTGGCGGAGAGCAAGGACCGCAGCCGCGAGATGGCTGGGGAGGTCCACGAGATGCACCAGCACCTCGTGGCAGGCAGGGCCGGAACGGCCCGGTAAGGAGGACAAGCGATGGAGGACAAGACCTATTTCCTGCCGGCGCGCGCCTACGCCGCGCTCAAGTGGCTGGGGCTGGTGGCGCTGCCGGCGCTCGCCGTGTTCTACGGCACCTGCGCCCCGGCGTGGGGCTGGCCGGACGCCGACGCGGTGGTGCTCACGCTCAACGCGGCGGGGCTGCTCGTGGGCGTGCTCATCGGGGCGAGCCAGGCGACCGCGAAGGAGGGGGAGTGACCATGGCCGAGGAGACCGAGCTGACGGCCGAGGCCGAGGAGGAGCTGGCCACCATGGGCGCGAACCCCGATGAGAAGCCGGAGGCCTAGCATGGACTGGAAGAACCTGACCGCCGACAAGCAGATGTGGCTCACGGCCCACTTCTACGAGGGCCGCGCGGCCGCCATCGACCGGATCATCGTCCACCACAACGCGGGCAGGCTGACCACCGAGGGATGCTATTCCGTGTGGCAGTCCCGCGAGGCGAGCGCCCACTACCAGGTGGAGGCGGACGGCACCGTGGGGCAGCTCGTCCACGACCGCGACACCGCGTGGCACTGCCCCGGCCAGAACGCCCGCAGCATCGGCGTGGAGCACGCGAATAACGGCTTCGGCCCGTGGACCGTGAGCGCTGAGACGCTGGACGCCGGCGCGCACCTCGTGGCCGCGCTCTGCCTGTACTACGGGCTGGGCCGTCCCGAGTGGGGGGCGAACGTCTTCGGCCACCGCGACTTCAAGGGCACGACATGCCCCGGCGAGCTGGGCGTCGGAGGCTCGCAGCACGACGAGTACTGCCGCCGCATGGGCGAGTGGTACGACGCCATGGCCGGCGGCGCGGCCGCACCCTCAGCGCCCACCCAGAAGCCCGCCCAGCAGGCACTCAAGCCCGGCCGCCGCCAGGTGGCCGTGGACGGCCTCTGGGGCCGCGAGACCACGCTCGCGCTGCAGGAGCACTACGGCCTGTACGCGGGCGGCATCGTGAGCGGTCAGAACAGCAGCTTCAAGGGCATCAGCGCGGGCTGCCTCTACGGCAGCTTCGAGTGGGTGCCCGGCGGCGGTGACGGCTCGCCGACCATCAAGGCCCTGCAGGGGACCATCGGGGCCGCCGCCGACGGATTCTGCGGCCCGGCCACGTGGCGCGCCCTCATCGCCTACGGCATGGCGCGCGGATCAGGCGCGGCGTACAACGACGCCCGCCTCGACGACCCGAGCGTGACCATCGAGTGGCTGCAGCGGGCGCTCAACGAGGGCACCCTGTAGCGGCGCGGGCGCGGGCCATCCGCACCCCGTGCGTCGATGCGCGCGGCCCTTAGCGAGACCGAAGCCCCCTCCTCGCCTTCGGGCGGGGAGGGGATTTTTTCGTTTTCTCTTGATTAAACCGCCGCCCTGTTCCTATAATGGCGGCGACAACGATCCACATGGAACGCCAGGGCTAGGCAACCAGGCGATACCCTGACCTGCACTTGTTCGCCCGTGGCGGACGTGAGACTACCAAACAAGACTTCGGCGAACTGTTCACGCAGTTCGCCGAATTCTTTTTCGCACCATCCTGGCGGCGCATAACACGGCGGCGCATAACACGGCCCCAGGCAAACCTAACCGATCTGCCTGGGGCCATGTTGCGTATCGGGGTGGGAGCGCGTTGTCCAGTCCGTTATCGTTCGCTGAGCGGCACGTACGTCATGTCGTTCATCACGGAAACGTACGCCGGGCGGATGATGCGGTGCGCGCCGAACAGCTCCTCCATGCGGTGCGCGCCCCAGCCCGCGGTACGGGCTACGGCAAAGAGCGGCGTCACGAGTGTGTCGGGCACGCCGAGCATGGAGTAGATGAAGCCGGAGTAGAGGTCGATGTTCGCGCAGATAGGCTTGGTGGTACCGAGCACGCTGCGCATGACCTCGGGTGCCAAGCGCTCCACGCTCTCGATGAGGCGGAACTCGTCGCCCAGACCCTTGGCGTCGGCGAGGCTGCGGGCGTAGCGCTTGCAGAGTTTGGCGCGCGGGTCGGAGAGCGTGTAGACCGCATGTCCCATGCCGTAGATGAGGCCTGAGCCGTCGAACGCCTCGCGACGCAGGATCTTCTCGAGATAGCTCGCCAGCTCGTCGTCGTTGCTCCAGTTCTTAACATGGGCGGCGATGTCTGCCTGCTCGCCGCGCACCTTGTTGTTGGCGCCGCCGTGGCGCGGCCCCTTGAGCGAGCCGATGGCCGCCGCGTAGGCGGAGTAGGCATCGGTGGCCGAGGACGAGAGCACGCGGCACGAGAACGTGGAGTTGTTACCGCCGCCGTGCTCGGCGTGGAGCATGAGCATGACGTCCAGCAGCATGGCCTCTTCGTGCGTGTAGGAGTCGTTGCCGCGAAGCACCTGCAGGATGGTCTCGGCAGTGGAGAGGTTCACGTCGGGGATGGGGATCTGCGCGCGGCGCCCCTCCTGGCGCGCCGCCGAGAACGCGTGGGCCATGGCCGCCAGGCGCGGCAAACGCGAGAGCAGCGAGATGGCAACGTCGATCTCGTGCTCGGGCGTGATGCAGTCCGGGTCCGCGTCGAAGGCGTAGAGGAGGAGCACGGCGCGCATGAGCACGTTCATGATGCTCGAGGACACGGTGGTGATGGGGAACTGCGAGACGTAGCCTTCGGAGATGTGGCGATACGCCCCAAGCCGCTCCTGGAAATCTGCAAGCTCAGATATGGTGGGGAGAGATCCCGTGAGCAGCAGGTAGGCGAGTTCCTCGTACCCAAAGCGGTCCTCTGCCCGGGCGTTGGTGATCAGGTCCTCGATGTCGTAGCCACGGATGGTCAGCTTGCCCTCATCCGGAACGGCCACGCCGTCTACCTTGTTGTAGCCGTGCACGTTGGAGATGAGCGTGAGGCCCGCGACCACGCCGGAGCCGTCAGCGTTGCGGAGGCCGCGCTTGACGTCGTGTTCCTGGAAGAGCGCCTCGTCCAGCGGTCTCACCACGGCGCCGTGATACAGGCGCTCGCTTGCCGGGGTGATCTGACGACTCGCCTCGTAGTCGATGACAAGGCGGCTCAACTGGTCGTCAAAGCGGTAGTAGATGTTCTGGGTGGAATAGGGCATGAACGCTCCCTCCAAAAGGGCGGTCCCGATCGACGCGCCCGTGCTTGCTGCGCGTGCCTGCGCCTTCTACAGGCGGTACATGAAGTTGAAGACGTCCTCGCGCTGGACCTGCACGGTCACGCCGACCTCCTGGCCGGTGGCGCTGAGCGACTCCTGTAGCTGCGTGAAGTCGAGTGCGCTCGCCGCCATATCGGCGAGGAGCGTCATGGTGAAGATGTTGTCTACGATGCTCTGGGTGATGTCGCGGATGTCCACGTTCGCCTCGGCGAGGACGCGGGTAACGGCGGCAACGATGCCGGGGCGGTTCTTCCCAAGTACGGTGATGACGATGCGCGATGCTGAGGTCTCTGCCATGGATGTCCTCTCTGCGGCCGCCGCGCTGCGGTGGCACTCCACTTCGGTACAGTATTCATCATTGTAGCCGAATGGGGGAGGGGAAGTGGCGGCGTCTGATTGAGAGTGGTCGGCACGGGGTATTTGGGGGCGCTGGGCGGGTGTGGCCGGTGGCTTTTGGCGGTTTTGGGTGCGGCCGGTCTTCGCTCGCGTGGTTGTGGGGCAAATTGAGGCGATACTTTATTGGTTTGCTTGTATGCGGCCAAAACCACGGCGATAGTTTATCGGTTTTCAGGGCGCTTGGTGAGTAGCGGGATCATGAGCGGCAACGAGTTCGCAGGTCAAGATGTCGGCCAAACGAGCGATACATGCCGGCTCTACGAAAACCGATAAACTATCGCCCTGCTTCGAGCTCCGTGGGCGAAAACCGATAAAGTATCGGTCGGTTTCGATTGGACGACCCCCCCAGAAATCGGGTATGTTCGGCGGTGATTGCCTTTTGCCGTCCATTCTCCCCATGCGACTCGCGCGTCCCGCGCCCCGCGAGCGTGCTCAATCCGGGCGAGGGTGCGGCCAAGGGCCTCGACGGCGGGGACGCGGTCCGCAGTCGGGATTCTCGAAACTTGGAATTCATTGCCAATTCTGACGAATTATTCTGGAATAAAATGTCATATCGCGAGTGCGGCGGATTTCTGGACCGGGAGTTCAGGAGGAAGCATGTATACGGATGAAGACAAGGGCAGGATCCTAGCCGACCCGTTCGAGAACGGTGTGAAGCTCTCGACTTTCTGCAGGACGAGGCCCGAGGTTCCCTCAGATCCACAATCAGGGGGTGGCTGAGGGAGGCCGAGGAGGGCAGCCTCGAGATTCCCGAGAGGTTCGTCAGGGGCCGCGTCGGCGACAGGCCGAAGCACTCTAGGTACCCCGAGGAGACCGCGCGCGTGAATCTACCCCGATCCCGCTTACACCTCTACGCCGCCTTCTCCTCGGCAGCGTCTTTCAGATTCCTCGCCTCGAATTCCTCGGGGCTGAGGTTCCCCAGCGCCGAGTGTATGCGGACCCTGTTGTAGAAGCACTCGATGTGCTCGAATATCTCTAGCGTCGCCCGCTCCCTGGCCTCGAGAGTGCACGCGTGCGCGCACTTAGCTTTTATGAGGCCCATGAGCGACTCCGTCGCTGCGTTGCCCCACGGCGACGATATGAATCCCATCGAGGGCTCGATGCCGGCGCCGCACATGTCCCCGCCCAGAAGCGGGGAGACGTACCGGCTGCCGTCATCCGGGGCGACATGGACCGTTCCGCGATCATGCGGGACCATATGCCCATGACGATCGCGAGGTACAGCCGGCCCTGGTGGGTCCCAACGTAGGTGATGTCGGCGAACCGGGGCCTGTCGGGGCCGTCGGCGCTGAACTCGCGCCTCACCGGGTCGGGCGCCGCGTTCGCCTGGGACGCCGCCTGCTTCGACTCGCCCTTCGGCCTCTTGGCGCGCCTCCTGGTGATGCCGGCGCGCCCGTTCTCGCGCATGATGCGCGCGACGCGCTTGCGCGAGGTGCTCACGCCCCGCCGGCGCAGCTCGGCGAAGACCTTCGGGGCGCCGTAGGTCCCGCGGCTCGCCTCGTGGATCTCCGCTGTCATTGACGCGGGTTCGGCGTCCCGCCGTTCGCGCGCTCGGCGGTCTCTTTCGCCACGCGCAGCGGCCTTGCCTGGTCACCCCGAGCGCCGAGCACATCTCGGAAACGGCCCAGGTCCCCTCGTTGGCCAGTATGAACTCGAATTCGGCCCTCCCCGCCTGGGCTCCTACAGCTGCCTGCTGGCGAAGAAGGCACTCGCTTATATAATTATCTCGTTCTCCCTCCCGAGCCTCTCGACCTCGCGCCTCAGCTTGCGGATCTCCTCGGCGATCTTGAACGGGTTGTCCCCCGGTGCCGTTTGGGCCGCGTCTGACCGTTTGACCCAGTCGGCAAGGCCCGACGGGTCAACGCCGAGCTCCCGGGCGACCTCTGCGTAGGTCGTCTCTCTCCCGCGGTGCAGCTGCACGGCCCCCTGCTTGAACTCGGCCGTGTACTTGGGTGACGGGTGTCCCATATGCCCTTCTCCGTCCTCCGTTTGGAAAAACATGACCAAACGGAAGGCGATGTGTCAACGGATT
>OIXX01000334.1_pt1 | contig 32015 bp, 15 predicted proteins | sample 1588161 | NCBI WGS metagenome assembly OIXX01 (sample SAMN03283274) | human gut metagenome | biome: human-associated habitat; material: feces | host: Homo sapiens | place: Peru | collected 2012
GCAATAGTGCCACTTTTACTGTCTAATAGTGGCACTATTGGAGTGTAAAAGTGGCGCTATCGTATGGCGTGGGGGCTGTTTGCACAGCAAAACACCGTAAAAACAGCAAAACGGAACTCTAGAATCAATTTTTATTTTGTAACAAGTTTTTACCGTTTAGACGATATTTGCATAGTGGGCAGGAAGACATGTTTTTTAAGCAAGAAGACATTGAGCCATTTATTCTGCTCTTTGTCTTTTCCATCTGCCATAGAGATATCCCGAAACGCCTGCCGCGATTATTATGTAAATGGGCGAAACCCCAAATAATGCTATCAACAGACAGCAGACTATGGGGATCCAGGCGTTGCGCCATGAGATATTGGCGGTCTTTGCCATCTTGAAGCACGGAGCGGCGATGAGCGCCACTACTGCGGGACGCACTCCCTTGAAGAATTTCTCCACCCAAGGATTGTCCTTGAAGTTATGGAAGAACATGGCTATGATGATGATGGCTATGATGGACGGGAGGGCTATGCCGACGGCTCCGACGATGCCTCCCCATACTCCTTTCAGCTTATATCCGATATGTGACGCCATGTCGATGGCGAAAATACCCGGCGTGGACTGCGCCACCACCATGATGTCCATAAATTCCTGCCGGTCCATCCACTTGTTGTTATCCACGAACTCACGCTCCATGATCGGTATCATGGCATAACCGCCTCCGAGCGTGAACGCACCTATCTTGTTGCAGGTAAGGAAAAATTTAAGCAGCATATATATAATGTATGTCTCTTTATGATGTTACAAAAAAGAAAAACGCCAGACAATAGACCTCACCGGCCTTATCTGGCGTAATTATTCTAATATAAATATTATGGTAATGTCCGATTATTATGAATAGCGCAAGATCTGACCGGGACGGAGACGCATGGTCTTCGAGATGTGGTTCAGCTTACAAATCTTGTCTATCGAAACACCAAGCTTCTTAGAGATGGACGCGAGCGTCTCACCCTTCGTAACCTTGTGATACTGCACCTGATCGGTAAGACCAGACGTAGCGCGGTCGTTGGTGGCATAGTCGTTGCGCGAGTTGGATGCGTAAGAAGAGCCGTCCATCTTTCCGCGTGCTCTTGTAGCAGCTGCCGACTCGCTGTCATACGTCGAGCGGTCGAAAGCATAATAGTCGCCTGTTACGTCCTGCTCACGGAAGTCGAACATAAGAGCGGGATTGAGAGCCACGCCGCAGAGACGTGTCTCAAAGTGAAGGTGCGAACCCGTGCTTCGTCCAGTGTTACCACCGAGACCGATAACATCACCGGCGCGAACCTCCTGGTTCTCATCCACGAGCTGCTTCGAGAGGTGTCCGTAGATGGTCTCCAAACCGTTGTTATGTCGGATGACGATATACTTACCGTATCCTCCGCCCTCGTATCTTACAATTCTGACTTTTCCTGAGAATGCCGCACGGATGGTATCGCCGATATACACCTTGATGTCAAGACCCTTGTGCTGGCGTCCCCAGCGCGAACCAAAATTACTGGTTATGACGCGGCTCGTGGTGGGCATGCAGAAATGACGAAGGTCAATCTTGTAATGTTCAGGGAGTTCTGTGGCACGGTGTGCATAGCGGTTGTCCCATCCTGCGTAGAGGTCTGTCGCGGGCGACTCCGCCTCTTCTCTCGCTGCGATATTTCGCAACATAATAGTATCGACTGCTGCCATCTTACGGTCTACTGGAGCTTGGCGGGCAAGAAGATCCTGACCATGCACCGGTATGGACGCTACGGCAAGCAGCATCGATATTGTAATTTTTTTCAGCGTTTTCTTCAAATTCATTTTCTTTAGGACTCGTTTTAGATTGGAACGAGTTTATCGCTCCTTCAAAAGGTAATCGTTGAACAAAAAAGGCGTTCAACCACAAGTTTGCAACATGCACATTGCAATTTGCATTTGCGTTGCAAAGTTACGAAAAAAATCTGTCAATAAGGTAGTTTTACGTACCTCATTAACAGATTTTGTAATATCTTTAACAATTAAACTTGCTCATTTTAAACAATTTACACTATTTAATGCATATCTTGCGCGTTTTGCCGTTATCTTGCACAACGTAGACACCCTTCTTCAAAGAAGCGCCCAAAGGCATCTGACGACCACTGAGATCGTAAATACGGACTTGCGCAGAACCATTGTCTTCCCCTACCCCACTGATGCCTGATGCTGCATCCCATACGGCATTGGCAGCACGACTTTCACCTGTGTTATAGACAGCCTTGACGCTATACGTAACGTCGGTGTCGACTGATCGGTTATCGGTATACTTTGTTGCTGTTATGGGCGATGCGTTAAGACGCAAGCCGTCACGATAGACATTATAGCCCAGAAGCTTCAGACCTGTTCCTGCCTTGCGGTACTTTATGTCGTCCACGAAGAGAATGTACTGGTCCTTCGACGTGCAGCGGAGAGCGAAATAGCGTGCTCCCTCCGGCAGGTCGGCAGAATACTTCGTCCACTGTCCAGGAACGGTAATCGTGGAGCCTACCTTCTTGAACGAACCTATGGATTTTCCTTCCACAGAACACAGCACCTCCATCTGTTCCTGCGTGCCGTAATAGTTGTTGTTGGGGCTGCACGCCCAAAAGGTGATGGTCTGCGCTCCGTCCACCTCCGGCGAGATGAGCCAGTCGTCGTTGGCGGTATAGCGTCCGGCACTGAATGCGGCTGCCACCTGCGAGCCTGAATGCGTCGGGAAATACAACGGGCTAAGACTGACGGCAGAGGGGTTGAACACCTGGAACGCCATCGGAGCCTCCACATTGTCGTACTGCACGAAGTCGCCCGAACCGTCCTGAATGCCGAGCGTGGACGCTCCGTCGATGTCCATCAATGTCCACTCACCGAAATGGCTGATGGTGAAGGGCACGTACGACTCGAAGTCTTCCACCACATCCTCAGCCTCAGCTCCATTGCTGATGCCCTCCGGCTCACTCCAAGAAAGCGCCACCGACTGCATATCGTCAGCAGCCTCAGCTTTGGCGTCCTTCACGAACGGACGACCGGGAAGGACTGTGACGACAACGTTCTTCGACACATTGTCCGAAGCGTCCTCATCCGAATTCCACGCAATCTCAGCATGATACAGACTGGAGAGAGCTGCGTCAGAGTTGGGCGCGTCCTTCAATTCCACGTCTGTGTTCTGCCCTGCGGCAAGTTCGTCAACGTGCGTCTTGCCGACAAGCGTCTCGCCACGATAGAGACAAATGTCGAAGTCGGCAGCGTCCTTATCGCCCGTGTTGCTGATATGGGCAAACACCGTAACGTCGTCGCCTACGCTAACCTTGTCAATCATGGCGCTTACGTCGCCCATCGTAAGATTAAAGGACAGCGGGTCGTCCACGTTTATCTGGTCAACATAAAGCGGCACGATGGACGTAAGGTCTTCGGTATTGCCACCAACACCTGTGAAGATGAGCTGCACGTATTCGTACGAACGAAGGTCAGAAAGGCTGTAGCTATATTTCAGCCAGCGGCCGTCGTTGTCTTCACCGTCGAAATCGTTGGGCAGAATATCATCGAGCTGATGGCGCTTGCCGTCAGGAGTGCGCAGAGCCACACGCAGATGATGGATGGAACGCTTCATGTTCCATACATAGAACGTGAGACGCGGATTGTGCGTGTCCTTCAGCGTTATCTTCGGTCCGATAAAGTCAGAGCTGGCACCTGTGGTAACCGTAGAGAAGGCTATGAAGCCGTTGTCAAGATCGGCAGCATCGGCGTGTGTGCCGTACTGCATGATGTTCCATTCTGCAAGTGCACTCATCGAGCCGTACCAAGGACCACGCTGCATGCTGCGCTTTGCGAACGATTCGGCATAAGGCACAGCGTAAGGCTTGCCCACGAAGATGGTGTCCGTGGACGCGGCGATGCCCTTGCCCTGCTGCGTGCGCGGCGTGACGACATACCATGCCAGTCGCTGCTCGTCGCCCTTCATTGTCATCTGCTCCGAGAACGAAGGTTCGCTGACCGTGGTGCTCTTAAGCGAGCTGCCATCCACATTGGCGATAAGATACTTCAGCGAAGCCTTGTCTATCAAGCCTCCGTGCTTACCCTTTGATGGAGCATCCCAAGAGACTGTCACCTGTCCGTCATCAGAGCTGCTTATCTTAAGGTTCTCGACAGCGGCTGGCTGGTCCAGTCCCACATATGTTGAGACGGTGACCGTCTCGCCTTTGCCTACGGCGTTCTCTGCCGTTATCTCATAGCTGACAGTTCCGTCAGCTGATGGTGTGTCGGTCATCTGGCAGATATCGCCGGGGATGATGTTCGAGAATGTCTCCACCACCTTATTGTCCGTGAGTCGCTTCACGGTGATATGCTTCAGGTTGGCGGTCAGCGTCTCGCCACCCATATTCACCACGGGAGCCTTGAACGAAATTTCCACCTTGCGATCCGTACTTGATCCAACCGGCTCTGCCTTTGCCTCCGTCACAGCACCCGGACACTTCACCGAACCGATGCACTTCACCTTGAGGTTGTCCAGATACAGATAACTGCCCTCGGCATACAGACTCAAGGCATGCACACCGATGTGGCAGGCACCGTCATGCTTCGGTGCGAAGACAGTCGACAGCGTGCGATAATTGACATTATCCACCTTCGTAGGAGCGAGAACCGTCTGCGTCAGGCTTGTCGCCTCCGCCTTCTGTCCGGCAGCCACAGCCACTGTCTCACAGTAGCCTTCCTCCGCCTTTACGTCCATCGACACCTGATAAACCGAATCCTTGCTAAGATTAAACGCCGGCGTAACGAGCCAGTCGTCATCGTCGAGTCCTTCCTGGCTTACACCGCAGATAAAGCAGTCGCCGAAGAACTGCCAAGTCTCGTCGTCTTCATTGGCATCAATGACGGTCATTGTCTTGGCAGCCACTTCGTCATTGAACGGCTGGTCGTAAGGTAGCTTCAGAGCCGAACCCACCTGCACCACATTGGTGCGAACCTTGTCGCCGTACTCGCCAGCCACCTTCGCAGCCACCTCATAATAATAATATCCCATCTGCAGGTCTGCCACTTCCTTGTCGTCGAAGGATGTGGCGCTGCCATCGTACACCACCTTTGCATCGGGCTGACGCGTGACGGTGTAAGTGACGAGCGACGGATCGAAATAGCCGTCATGATTGCCTCGCTGCGGAGCTGTCCACGACACGCTTACCGTCCGTGCGTCCTTCATTACAGCCTTCGGCGACACGGCATTCACCACATCGCTGCCCGCCCAAAAGTCGCAATACACGAACTGGCTGCGTCCTGCGCTGTTGGTAGCCACCGCTTTCATGTGGTGCATGCCACGTGTGAGCGTCAGCGCAGCCTCAACACCGGCTCCTGCCTGCGACTGTCCTTCCTTAAGCAGACTGCCGTCCAACCAAAGCTTATAGCCCAAAGACGAGGCGAGATTGCCGCCGCCAGCCGTACGGTCCGGCATAGCGATGAGCGCCTTGCCTGTCAGCGACGTTCCAGTGAGCGAAGCCTTCAACGACGTGGGGCGTGCCGGGGCATTGTCGTCGGCATACGAACCAGTGGTATATATACCCGTAAACTCATATCTGTCAGGTATGGTGGTCAGCGTCGTAACTGTTCCGTCAGTAAGATTCACCTCACATATCTCCGGACTCTCATGCGTATAGTGAGGCGTCATCGCCCAAAGCATACGTCCCGAAGGATAATCGAACGTGGCACTCTGCGCATACTTCACCGTCTTGCCCGTCTGACCAATCTCGGTCAGAGCACCGGTGGTCTTGTCCACGCTGTAGAGCATGCCGTAGATGCTGATGCCGTAAAGCCGTCCGTCCTTCGTAGCAGCCAAGGCTATAAGCTCCTGCTTAAGGTCGGCTATTTTCGAGGAGAATCCTGTGATGGTGTTAAGCGTACCGAAGAAGTAGCCGTTAGTGGTGGCACTCTCGCGAAAACATCCGTACACACGGTCCGTCGTAGGGTCGTAGGTAAGGTCGGAAGCCACGCTCGTATAGGTGTTAAGATGGCGTTCCTCAATGAGTCGCCATCCGGCATCCACGTCGTATACACGGTAACTGACCGTACCGTCATAGTCGTACGGCGAATAGTCCACCATGTAATAGCGACCGTCTACGTATACGCCGCCACCGAAAGCCGACAGATTGTCGTCCAGCTTCACACTCTTCATCTGCGTGGCATCGTTGGCAGGGAGCGAATAGATGCCGAACGGCGCCTCGCTGCCCATGTCTTCCCAACCATGTCCAAAGATCACACTGCCATATATGGTCGGCTGCGTCTGCGCGAAGGCAGAACCGCAAGCCGATGCTATGGCAAGTGTCAGAAACAATGATTTCTTCATCATGCTTTTCATTTTATTTACATTACTTTCTTACCGAAACCTTAAACGCACTGCCGTCCACCATGACGACATATACGCCCGGTTCTACCTCTACCGTGATATGAGCTTCACCGGCGAAGGTACGTACGAGACGACCGTCCACGGTGAACATCTTCACCATTCTGCCTTCTGCGCCGCTTATCTCCACACAGCCCTTTCCGCCGCTTACCACAACAGCAGCTGTCGAGGCATCGTTGATGGCTGAGAGGTATGTGATGGTGGCGGTGTTCGACGGTTTCGACTCGCCCTCTTCGTAAGCAGCCGTCACCTGATATGCATAGCTGTCCGACTGGCGAACGTCATCGTCGATGTAATAGCGCTGGTCGATAGGCTTGGCATTGAGCTTCTGGCGGTCGCGATAGACGTTATATCCCACGAACGTAAGATTCTCCTTCTCCGCACCCTTCGCTATATACGAGATGTCGTCGATGAGGAGGGCGAACTTGTTGTTAGAGACGCAGCGGATGGCGAAGTACTTCGCACCCTGCGGCAGTTCAACCTTATACTCGTCCCAACCCTTCACGTTGCTAACGTCGATGGTCTCGCCTATCTTCTTGAAGCTGTCGATGGTCTTGTCCGAAACAGAATAGAGCACCTCCATCTGCTCGGGCACTGCACTTGCGATGCCAGCCTTGGCGAAGAACCTTACAGTCTGCGCCTCACCGCAAAGCTCAGGCGACACAAGCCAATCGTCGTTCTGCTTCTTTGTGAAGCCGCCGTCGGGCGATGCGCAACTGAAACTTACGAGCATCTGTTCGCCGGAATGGGCTTCCCACGAGGTGAACGGAATGCCAGCCTGGAGCGAATTGAACACCTGGAATGCCATCGGCTCACCAGAATTCTCGTACTGCAACGGTCCGAACGATTCGCTGAGTGTTATCTGTATGGTATTCTGCAAGTCGCAATCGTATGTGGTCCAGTCGCCGAAGTCGCTGATGGCAAATGCCTTGTAATCGTCGAAGGTTTCGGTGGTACGCTTCAGTCCGAGACTGTTAAGGTCGGGAGCCTGCCATGACAGACCCACATTGCTCTGGCGTGACGAAGCCTCAAGACCGGAAGGTGTAGGATAGTCATTCTTCTTCACACGTACGCTAACGGTGTTCGACGCATTGTTGTCCTCTATCTGGTCGGCAGCATAGTCAACAACAGCACTGAACTCCACCTTGTCATCATCCACAACCGTAACCTTACCGTTCAGACCAATGGTCTTGGCACGATCAGCTGAAAGCGGGTCGCCCGTGAAGCGACTGAACTCCTCACCGTTCTTATACACTACGATGGTGTAGTCGCCGGCGGCAACTTCATTGGCAGTATTGTTGCGCACTGTGAGCTGCAGGTCAGCCATGTCGCCAGCCTCCACCTCTTCGGCAGCGGTGAGCCCAACTGCCATGATGTCGTTATCGGCGGCATCTACGATGGCAACATTATCGTAAGCGAAGAACTCTGTAGTGGTATTGACAGCCTCGCCCTCGAAGCCGATACGCACATAACGACAGTCCTTATACGGAGTGAGGTCAATGCTGAAGCGCTGCCAGCCCACGGCATACTGGTCAGAAAGAATCTCCTTCACCGGCACAAAGTCGGCATAATCCTTCTGCACGCTGACGGTAAGCTTGTCGCCCTTGCCCGTGCAGTAAGCCCAGAAGTTGAGCGTAGGCTTAGCCATCTCGCTGATGTCCACCTTCGGCGACTCGCTGCGCACCGCCTTGCCTGTCTTGTCGGCAGAGAACGACTGCATACCGCCGTCACCGTCCTGTGCCTGTGCTGACGCGCTGCTGGTCATGGCGTAACAGTAAGCCTCACCTACCTCGCCCTTGGTCACGTTAGTAATCCACGGTCCGCTCTTCATCGTCACGTTCTTGAACGACTCAATCATCGGTGCCTTGATGGCAGGACCACCGATAGCCATGCAGGTTTTCCAGTTGCTGCGACCGCCACCCGTGCTGCTCACGGCATACACACTGTATCCGTTGTATGCCTGACGACCTGCCTTAATTGTCAGCTGGTCATCGTACGATGTCTTGCTGCCAAGGTTGATGTCGTTTGGATCGGTGCCCACTGATATATAATATGTAAGGTCGTTAGGATCTATGTAGCCTCCATGCACGCCCTCCGGCTGGTCCCAAACCACATGTATCAGACCTTCCGTTTCGGCATCCTCGCAAGCCCTAAGGTTCTTCACCGCGCCCGGCTCGTCAATGCCGACGAACACCTTGGCTGTGGTCTCCAGTCCTTCGTTGCCGGAAGCGTCAACTGCATGCACGGCATAAACGCACGAACCGGAGGGCACGCTCGGATCGTTGTATGAACATTTCTGACCTGGCGTTACAGATGTGAGCGTAGTGAGCGACTCGCCGTTGCGCGAGATGACGATGTCCATCTTGTCGGTCAGCGCAGCACCTCCCAACGTATTTGTCGGAGCCGTGAAGCAGAGCGCAGCAGTAGTGGCGCCCTTCTCGCCCGGTGTGACCACAAGGTCAGCGGGCGAATCTGGAGCAGAAGCCGATACCTCTGTAATATTAAGATTGTCCACATAAAGATGATTGCAGTCAGCATCTGAAATGGCATGGATGCCGAAATAGCGCATGCCATCCTCCGTAGCACGGAAGGTGCCGGAGAGAGTGCGACGGCGAGGCTGATAAGTAACCTCCGTAGGTTCGATGACGATGTCGGTCATGGCCTCAGCGGTGGCGTCAGTTCCGACAGCTGCAGCCACACGCTCCGTGGGATAGTCGTTGACAGCATCGAATGAGAACTTATAAGCAGCTCCCTTCTGCATGTTTATGGGCGGCGTGATAAACCAGTCGTCAGCAGCATTAGAGCTGTTGGCGGTGTATGCAACCATATTATAGTTGCCGTCAAAACTCCATGTCGAACCGTCATCATTGGCGTCAACGATGGTGAAGTCTTCCATTGAAGCACTGGTGCTCAGACCGTTATGATAAGGCAATGAGAGACTGGAGCCAACGCTTACCTCCACGGATGTGGCAGGCTTACTCTTCAGGTCGCCGTTCAGAGCCGTCACCTTATAGTAATACCACGTCATGTCGGTGGACTCTACGTGATCTATGTATGTAGTGGCGGCGCAGTCAGTGGCGACAATCACGGAGTCGGCAGTCTCGCCCATCTTGAAGCGCGAGATGGCATAGCGGAGGTTGTCTTTATCGAAGTAGCCTCCGTTGACGGATGCCTCCGGCGCCTTCCATGTCAGCGTCACGTCATTGCCCTTTGCCTTCACCTTCACTGAGGTAGGCGGCATAGGCACGTCGTAGCCCACCCACTTGGTGTCTGTGGTCTGCTCGCTGACAGCAGCCGGACGGACAGTTGTGGCAGGTATCTCCGCTGTCACGCTGAATACGCTGTTGCCACTCTTTGCAGCAGTGAAAGGAGCGGTGACAGTGGCACCGGGCGCAGCATTGGCGTGTGCCACAGTCTCACCATTGATACGTACAGTATAAGCGAGGTCGGCAGGAAGACTCTTGCCTTCGACGTCAAGCGTCGGCATCGTGAACGTCACGCTACCGCCGGAGAGCGATGTCATCGAAACGCTCAGCGAGCTGACTGGCTTGGGAAGAGTGGCGAGGTCGAGGTCCTGCTTGAGGAAGATGGTGGAGAGCTGGTCGTAGGTCTGCTCGCCTTGCCATGTGTCCTCATTGAAGCCGTAATTCACAATCTCCGTGACGTTAGCCGTAGCTGGATTCACCTTCAGAATATGCGTAGCCCAGTCTACATCAGAATAGGCTGCCCAATAGATGTCACCGGTGGCGTAGTCGCACGTGGCACTTTGGAAGAATGGCAGGATGCTGAATCCGGTGTTGCCCACAACAGTAGCCTTACCAGTGTATTTATCCACGGTGTAGAGCTTTCCTGTCTTCGATATTGTGTAAAGTTGTCCGTCGCGATTGAAGGTTAGCGCCACCATGCGCTCTGGCATCTGAGCGATGGGCTGGCAAGAATAAATCACAAAGGGATAATCGTCCTTTGTGGTGTAAGTAAGCCTTCCGAGTGTGAGATACTTGCCGGAATAGTCGGCGTCAGAAAAAATGCCATAGATGGCCTGTGTCTCCGGGTCAAAGGCAAGGTCGGAGGAGATATCCGTAAAAGCGAAACCCTGACGTTCCTCGCCGATTGTCCAGTCGGCTGTATTGTAGCCATAAAGATGGATTGGGAACGTAATCTTCGAGTTGTCCTCGTTCTCCTCATAGTACGACGACCAGAACTTTCCCTGTGCGTAAGTGGCGCCGCCATAACATTTCACATCGTTGCCGACAGGGGTGAACACTGTGGGGTTGGAAGAATTGAAAGTGTAGAAACCAGCATCGCGGGATTCGCTTGCCGACACATAAGTGTAAAACTGCAGGTTCGTAGCAGATTTACGAGGATTGTCCGCCATCACTCCTAATGACGACGAGGTAAGAAATGCCATTGTCACAAAGGACCGGACAAGGGCAGTAAGGGGTAAATCTTTTTTCATAATGCTAAGATTTTATCTGATTAACTGAATTTTTGTTCAAATATCACTTAATAACGCAAAAGTATAAAAGATTCCGCAGAAAAACAATAAATTAGTGATATAAGTTGAATAAAGGCGTATATATACAAAATTGCCACACTTCGGCAGCATGGCTCCCATAGCGTGGCAATTACTTATCTCAATTTTTCAATCTCTTCTTCTGTAAGTCCGGTATAACGCATTATCTTTGATATTGGCTCACCATCCTCAAGCATCATCTTGGCTGTTTCAGCACGACCCTCAGCTAAGCCTTTCTCACGACCCTCAGCTAAGCCTTTCTCACGACCCTCAGCAAGGCCTTTCTCACGACCCTCAGCAAGGCCCTCAGCAAGGCCTTTCTCATGACCCTCACGTCTTCCTAAGAGTGCAGCCCCTTCAAGCGTGGCATGATAGTCGCGCATCACCTTCAAACTCTCATCATATTTTTCTCGCTCGTCCTTGCTTAAGGCGGCGATGTCTGTTATCTCGGAGAGCTTCTTGAATACAGCATTGCGCGCCTGGAACGGCATTCTTTCAAAAGTACTCATGTTCTTTAAGATGTAAATCCAACGTTCAAAATCGTTTTCGCAGAAATAACCCGCTCTCTCACGAAATGGCGGCCCAGTTGATGTTGGTATCGCGCAGTTCTCTTAGTCGTCGCCATAGCATGGCATATTCCTTGGACGTGCAGGTGGGGTCAGCATCAATGATTTTCTGTGCCTCCTGTCGGGCGAGCGCTACAAACTGTCCGTCGCGGGCGATGTCCGCAATCTTAAGGTCGAAGGCAATGCCGCTCTGCTGCGTGCCTTCGAGATCGCCGGGACCGCGAAGCTTGAGGTCTGCCTCGGCAATGCGGAAGCCGTCGTTCGTGTCGCACATGATGTCGATGCGCTTGCGGGTAACGGCGGAGAGTTCGTAGCCAGTGACAAGGATACAATAGCTCTGCTCGGCACCTCTTCCAACGCGACCGCGGAGCTGATGGAGCTGGGAAAGGCCGAAGCGTTGAGCATCAAGGATTACCATTACGGAGGCATTGGGAACATTTACGCCCACCTCGATGACGGTGGTAGCAACGAGAATCTGCGTCTCGCCACTCACGAACTTCTGCATCTCAGCGTCTTTCTCCGCCGACTTCATCTTGCCGTGCACCTTGCTGATGTTGAATTCAGGGAATATCTGACACAGCGAAGCGTAGCCTTCCTCAAGGTTCTTCAGGTCCATCTTCTCGCTCTCGGAGATAAGCGGGAAGACGATATACACCTGACGACCAAGGTTTATCTGCTTGCGGATGCCGTTATAGAGCGACGTGAGTTGCTTGTCATACTTATGGATGGTCTGTATGGGCTTGCGTCCCGGCGGCAACTCGTCGATGACACTCACGTCAAGGTCGCCGTATATGGTCATGGCAAGGGTGCGTGGGATGGGGGTGGCGGTCATCACAAGGATGTGGGGAGGGTTCTCGCTCTTAGCCCAAAGACGCGACCTCTGCTCCACTCCGAAGCGGTGTTGCTCATCGATGACAGCCACACCAAGTCGTTGGAACTTGACCGGATCCTCCAATACTGCATGCGTGCCGACGAGTATCTGCACCTCGCCGGAGATTAGACCCTCGAGCACCTCACGACGCTTCTTTCCTTTTACGATGCCCGTAAGAAGTTCCACTCGGATGCCGAGACCGCGAAGAAATTCCGTGATGGTGGTGAAGTGCTGCTCGGCAAGAATTTCGGTGGGAGCCATGATGCACGCCTGATAACCATTGTCGAGGGCGATGAGCATTGTCATCAGCGCCACAAGGGTCTTGCCGGAGCCTACGTCGCCTTGGAGCAGACGGTTCATCTGCCTGCCGGAACGCATGTCGTCACGTATCTCGTGCATCACTCGCTTCTGCGCACCGGTAAGACTGAAGGTGAGGTTCTGCGAATAGAAGTCGTTAAACAGCTTGCCGACATGCTGGAATACATAGCCGCGATACTTGCGACGATGGTCGGAAGCATAGCGGAGAATGTTGAGCTGAACGTAGAACAGCTCTTCAAACTTCAGACGGTCGCGTGCCGCCTTCATCTCCTGCGGCGTCTTGGGATAATGTACGCAGCGCATCGCCTCATCGCGGGAGACGAGGTGAAGCGGTTTGGTGATGAAGGTGGGGAGGGTTTCGGGGAGCGGGTCCTTCAGTTTGAGAAGCATGTTCTTGACCGTCTTCTCTATCACTCTCGACGTGATGCCCATCTTCTTCATGCGCTCCGTGGTGGTGTAGTAAGGTTGCATGCCCATTTCGGAGAGCTGAAGGTCGGAGGCCCGCTCCATCTCGGGATGGGCAAACTGGAAGCGTCCCTGATAGACGGTAGGGCGACCGAAGACAACAAACTCCTGCCCTACCTTATAGTTCTTATATATATATTGTGCCCCGCTGAACCATACGAGGTCGGCTACGCCGGTGCCGTCGCTGAAGTGACCGACCACTCGCTTCTTACGCGCCGACATCTCGAACTCCTCATAGCTGAGCACCTTGCCCTTTATCTGCACAAAGGGCATATCGGCGGAAAGCTCACGAATGGTATAGATACGACTGCGGTCGACATACTTATAAGGGAAGTTCTCGATAAGGTCACGCCATGTGGATATCCCAAGCTCCTTGCTCAGGATTTCCTTACGTTGGGGGCCCACACCGGGCAGATACATTATGTCTTGCGAGAGTATATCCATATTGGGATTTAGGAGTTACGAGTTAGGAATTACGAATTACTGTTTGCAGATAAAATCCGCAAGGAGCAGGTCGTAGGGTGTGGTCAGCTTGATGTTCTCACGACATCCTTCCACCATCACCACCTTGTGTCCGGCAGCCTCAGCCACCGATGCGTCGTCGGTGAAAGCCTCACTGTAGGGCACGTCATAGGCTCGTTTGATGAGCTGGATGTCGAAAGTCTGCGGAGTCTGGACGGTGCGATAGTCGGAGCGCAGCACGTTATGGCCTCCGTCCTCGCCTGCCACGTAGCGCAGCGTGTCGGTGACGGGCATTACGGGCATGGCGGCTCCATGCTCACGCGCTGCCTCATAGGTGCGGGCTATGACGTCAACGGTGACGAAGGGACGCACGCCGTCATGGATGCCCACCACTCCGGTGGCGTCATCCGGAACAGCGGCGATGCCGTTCTTGCATGACTGGAAACGGGTGTCGCCGCCGTCAACCACAGTATGCTCCACTGTGAAGTGATATTCCTTGCAGAGCTGGCGCCAATAGTCTTGCTGGGCGTGGGGCAATACGAGGATGATGCCGATGGCATCGCTGTACTCACGAAACCTCTCTATGGTTCGCATTAGGACAGGCTTGCCGTCAACGGGGAGGAACTGCTTAGGCAGGTCGCCGCCCATACGCAGTCCCTTTCCTCCTGCAACAATTATTATATAGTCCTTGTTCATACTACTCGAACATCATGCCTTTTCTCAGATCACTTACCACTTTCTCGCCCTTAAGGATGGAGAGGAGGGTGAAGGCATACTCGAATGCAGCAGCCGGACCCTTGCCCGTTACCACATTGCCGTCGACGGTGACAAGTTGGGCTGTGTAAGTGGCGCCCTTCAGCTCGCCTTCGAAGCCGGGATAGCAGGTGGCACGCAGACCGTCAAGCAGTCCGAGATGACCGAGAACCATCGGTCCGGCGCAGATGGCACCGAGAAGCTTGCCCTGCTTGGCATGTGCGAGAAGAGCATTGCGGACACCTTCGTGCTCGTCAAGATTCTTGGCGCCGGGCATACCACCGGGAATCATAAGGAGGTCGGCATCAGAGAAGTCGGCTTCCTCGAAGCGGACATCAGCCTTTACATATACATTGTGGGCAGACTTTACCATATCTGATCCGTTGACGCTGACAGTAACCACTCCAACACCACCACGGCGAAGGACATCAACGGGAGCCAATGCCTCTACATCCTCGAAACCATCGGCAAGAAATACGTACACTTTTGTCATAATATGTTGTTCTTTAGTTTGCTTACCTGAGGACGTCTTCGGGACGGAGCGCAATACACCGAACGGATCGGCGATGCGGGCGTCTTCTTCGTCCTTTTTCTTCAGCGAATAGAATCGTGCCATAACGTCAATAATTAATAGTTGGGCATACTTTTTAATTGTATATGCAAACTTACACATTTTTTTTGGTTCTGCAGCTTTTTGAGCTCTCAATAATTTTTTAATAAATTTAATTTGTGAGACTCCATATAAAATATTATCTTTGCATATAGAAATACTGAAAACACACAATATTAACTTTAAACAAAATAACAAAATGGAAGAAAACAAGAACCAGCAGCCCCAGGGTCTTCAGATCGAACTGAAGCCGGAAATCGGTGTAGGCGTTTACGCTAACCTCGCACTCATCACTCACTCTTCAAGCGACTTTATCCTCGACTTCACTTGCATGCTCCCCGGACTGCAGCAGCCGCAGGTACGCAGCCGCGTCGTAATGGCTCCCGAGCACGCTAAGCGTCTCCTCATGGCCCTCAACGACAACATCCAGAAGTATGAGCAGAACTTCGGTAAGATCCAGCTCCCCGAGCAGCAGCAGCCTCGCACTGCCACTCCGTTCCACACACAGGACGCTGAGGCATAAGCAAGCTGACAAAGCTTAATAGCATAAAAAGAAACACGAAAGCGGATGCGACGTTCCCAAAAGAACGCCACATCCGCTTTCTTCGTTTATGGACATGAAGACAGGAAATTTAGACAAGAAGACAGGAAGACATGTCTTCATGTCTAAAACATGTCTACATGTCTGCATGTCTAAAAAACATGTCTGCATGTCAAAATTCATGTATGCATGTCTAAGAACGAAGAAAGCCGTGGCTTACTCCTTGCGGAGCGCCACGGCTTTCTTATTGTCTATTGCCTTACGCCTTGCGGCGTGTCGGGCGATGATTAGAAGTTAGGAGCGTCAACATCCCACCAGAGACGAGTAGCCTGCTGGTCAGGACCACCGAGTGCGGGCAGACCTGTTGCGTTGAGGTCCTCCTTGGTCTGAGGATCGTCAGTGAACCAAGGCAGACGGCGGATGATGTTCAGACCTGAGCAATACTCAGCGTTGTCACCCATTGTGAGCGAACCGTCGCCATCCTCAGGGTTGAGGACAGGGAAGAGGCGGGGATAGCCAGTACGACGAAGGTCAACCCAAGACTCATAGCTGTAAGGATAAGAAGCGATGTACTTCTGAGTGATGATCATCTCAAGCTTCTTCTCATTGTCGAGAGAGTTGTCCCACTTAACCGGAATCTTAGTAACGCTCGGCATATCTGGAGTCTCACCAGTCGGATCAACGTAAGTGTAGTCCTTAGCCTTTGTTACGTTCATGTAGTCCTCAAGCATATCCTTGTACTTGATGTCCTCCATGTCGCGGTCCTCAAGGAAAGCATAGCGGATGCCCTCCTCATAGAACTGCTGTGCAGAACCACCCATGTTCCAACCACGGAGAGCGCCCTCAGCACGGAGGAAGCAAACCTCAGAAAGCTTCATGAAGTAGCACGGCGGGAAGTGTGAGTTCATGTACTGGTTGTCAAGCTTAGAGAATGAGATGTACGAGTTGGTACCAGCACTCTGACCGATGCCAGGAACAGTACCGTCACGCATACCTACGATTACAGACTCAGCAGGTGTGGTCTTAGGAGCAGAGCCCTTGTTACCGGTCTTCTCAATAGCCTCAGTGTTCTTCTTGAAGAGGTACTTAACATACGGGTGGTCAAGGCTCTCGAGCATGCTGCAGAAAGAAGCGCCAAGACGTGAGTCACCCCACTCTGAAATCTGAACAATAGGATGGTCGAAACCAAGAACAGAAGCATAGAGAGCAAACTCATGTGAGGCCTGAGAAATAACACCGTCACGAACGGCAGCCTCAGCCCATTCCTTAGCTGTCTGAGGCTCCACCTTTGCGAGGTGGATAGCCATACGAAGCTTCAGTGAGTTGGCAAACTCAATCCAAGGCTGCAAACCCTCTGCTTCATAAAGATCAGCATTCTTAAGCAACGGCAGACGGTTGATGAAGATGTTCTTCACAACCTTGGTCTTATACCACTCAGGACGCTTCTGGAAGTGCTTGAAAGCAGCTACACAAGAGTCGATGTTAGCCTTTGCGCTGTAGTAGATGGTACGGACATCGTCGTATTTAAACGGCGACTCGTCACGGTTCTTCTTGAAATCGTTGTAAGGCATCGGACCGAACATATCAGCATTCTCTATAGCGGCATAGTTATAGAGCAAGAGATAAGCTGCCTTCAGCTCAGGGATAGAGTCAAGGTCACCGTTGTTGAGGATGGGAGCGATACAGGTCTTGCAAGAAGAGAAGCCACCGCCAGGACCGCCGTTGAATCCCTTAGAGAGATGATATGTAGACTTCAACTCAGCGTTAGAGTAAGGGAAGTCCGAGTGAGGTACGCAGCTGTACTGAACGTAGTTGTCCGGACCAAGGCAGAACTGGAACTGGTATGCATGAGCCTCAGGCTTGCCACCTTCCTTACCGCCACGGATGCTGTAGATACCGGTGAGGGCTGTTCCGAGCTGTGAACGGAGACGCTTGTAAGCGTTCTGATACATTTTCTCGGTGATTTCTACATTATAATTGATGCTGTCTGCCTTACCAGTAGAGATGGTAGGAGGTGTGACAACCGTCGTTTCCTTCTGGAACTCGTCAGACGGAGTGTCGTAGTCAAGACATGACTGCAGACCGAAAGCCGAGAGGACCATGGCAGACATCAGAAATATCTTAGATGTTTTCATATTCGATTTTTTCTATTCTTATTATAGATGATGTTGTTTATTAGAAGTTGACGTTCAGAGAGAAACCGAATGAGCGTGAAGAAGGCATGTTGAATACCTCGAATGCGCTAAGACCAGTTCCTGTTGAGAGCGACACGTCCGGATCAACGGGAGCATCCTTATAGAGGAAGAAGAGGTTACGCGCGATGAACGACAGGCTCAGGTTCTTGTTTGCTCCGAAGAGGTCACGGAAGGTATAGCCGAGAGAGAGCTCACGCAGACGGAAGTTGGTTCCGCTGTAGAGGTAACGCTCGATATCCTGAGGTGCCACACCACCAACTGACTGATAGTAAGCCGAAACAGGAACTATACGACCGCTGCCGTCGTCAAGCTTGACACCGAGAACATTCTCGCCATAAACTGCGTCAGCATAAATCTTGTTAGCCTCAGCGTTGAGACGAGCGTCTGCAGAGCGCTGTGACAGACCATAACCGTCGAGGAACGATTCAGTCATAGAGAGCACCTTACCACCGATACGTCCGTTGATGAGGAACGACAGTGTGAAGTCCTTATATGAGAAGCTGTTGGTCCAACCCATCTGCCAGTCAGCGTTCATGTTGCCGACATACTTGCCATAGGTGTTCTCTGAGTCCATCTGTACACCACCCTGAGAGTTGAGCACATACCAGCCTTCCTTAGCTGTGCCGTTCTTAACGGCAGCATCAGTGGCCTTGTAGCGCTTGAGGTCAGTTACGTACATATCGCCGAACTTACCACCTTCCTTATAGAGAACCTGAACGCCGCCTACATAGCTTGCGATGATGTTCTCCTTGCCGGTCTTCTCATCATAAGCGGTGCGGAGAATCTTGTTGCTGTTGTAAGAAACATTGTAAGATGTCTTCCAACGGAGGCCCTGTGCGCCGAACTTGAAGTCGTAGCCTACAGTAGCCTCAACACCCTGGTTGCGGATCTTACAGGTGTTCATCGGGATTGACTTACCTGAAGCGTTGGTACCAACGAGGTAGAGGTTAGACATCGTAGCGTTATAGTATGTAAGGTCGAGGCTGAGTCGGTTGTTGAGGAACAATGACTCGATACCGGTCTCGAATGAAGCGGTCTTCTCAGGACGCGGGTTCTTGAAGGTAGCCCACTGTGACGGTGTGTAAGCACCAGTCTCGAGGTTGATGTTCTGCGAACCGTACACCTGGTTAGGAATAGAGTTACCTACCTCTGAGTAAGAAGCACGATACTTCAAATAGTTGAACCACTCGGGGAGCTTAACCAATGAGCTTACAATGGCGTTGGCACCGAATCCGAAGTAGCCGTAGTGCTCGGGCGTACCACGATCCTTAAACTGACGGAATGAGCGATACCAGTCCTCACGGTATGATCCGTCGACATAGATTTTATCCTTCCAGCCTACCTGAGCTGTGAAGACAGCACCCTTGTTCCAGTCTGAAGACTTGCTCTGTGAGAGAGCGCCAGGACCACCTGCTGATGTTGAGAAGTAGTTGACGAGTGTGCTGAGCTGCTGGCGGTTTGCATAGTAGTATGTAGCGTTGCCAGAGTCGTAAGAGTGTCCCTCGCCCTTAGTTGTGTGACCTACCCAACCGAGAGTTGCAGAAACATCCCAGTCGCCGAATGTCTTGTTATAGTTAAGCATGTAGTCGGTGTAGATCTCAGTGGTCTTGCTGTAACCCCACCAGTAACGTCCGTAGTCCTCCATACCTGAAGGAAGCCATGTTGTAGCATAACGGCGTGCGTCTGTCTCATACTTTGAGAAGTCCATACCGATACGAGCCTGGAAAGAGAGGCCGTCATAGATATCGAGCGTACCGGTTACGTTACCGAAGAAGCGGTCTTCCTTGTTCACGCCGTTGTTCTGCTTGAGCAGCCAGTACGGGTTGTTCTGACCATTCTCCTGGTATGCCCAGTTCTGCTGCGGACCTGTAAGGTCTACACGGTCAGTTGTCCAAGAATATGTATTGTCGGCGTTCTTCTTGTAGTAGCCAGTCGGCTCGCTGCGCCATGTGCCTTCAGCGTTGGCGTAGTTGTTACGATAATAGTCCATATCGATGTTGCGGGCAGCCGTATACATGTGGTAAATCGGGTTCATTGCAACACCACCACCAGGACGGTTCTTTGTCTTGGTCTGGATGTAGTTCATCGATACGTTAACGCTCAGACGGTCGAAGAACTTGAAGTCCTGACGGAAAGACAGAGTGTGACGGTTGTATGAGTTCTTAGGAAGCATACCGTCAGAGTGAGAGTTACCGTAAGAGAAGTAGCTGCTCATCTTGTCAGTACCACCTGAAAGTGCGATAGAGTTGTTGGTCGTTACACCAGTACGATAGAAGTCGTCGAGGTCGTTCTTAGCGTAGTCGCGGAGATGAACATTATTCATCTGACCTGAGAACTTCTCCGAGTTCATAGTAACGGGCAGACCGAGGTATGACTGACCGTCAGCACCTGTCATCTTATACTGGCTCATCTCAGAAACCTTGGGACCCCAGCTGTAGATACCCACCTTACCGCTGGTAATGTTGCCCTCAGCATCTCTAACCGGAGTAACAGAAGCGCCGTATACGTTCTGGATGTCCGGAGTGAGGAGCGGGTTGTCGAAAGTTACGTTAGAAGAAACAGTGATTGCCATCTTGCCCTCACGTCCCTTCTTTGTGGTGATCATGAGCACACCGTTGGCAGCCTCAGAACCGTAGAGGGCAGCAGCGTTGGCACCCTTGAGGACGTTGATTGACTCGATGTCGTCAGGGTTGATCATTGAGAGAGCGTCGCCACCCTCAGAAGCACCTACTGCGAGCATTGAGCCACTACCTACCTCACCACGTGTGTTGTTGCTCATAGGCACACCGTCAACGACGATAAGCGGAGTACTCTTACCCATGATTGACTTGTTACCACGGAGGAGGATCTTAGAAGCACCACCGGCACCACCGGCAGACGGAGTGATGGTCACACCTGATACCTTACCCTCGAGAGAGTTGGCAACGTTGGGGTCCTGTACGCGGTTGAGGTCAGAAGCCTTAACCTGCTGTGTTGAATATGTAAGAGAGGTTTCCTTACGCTTAATACCCATGGCGGTAACAACGACCTCCTTAAGCACTGAGCTTTCGTCAGCCATCTTAACGTCTACGTTAGTACGGCCAGCAATCTTAACCTCCTGTGCAGTATAGCCGATGTAAGAGAATACGAGTGTTGCGTTCTTGTCCTTTACGTTAATCTTGTAGTTACCGTCGATATCGGTAACTACACCGAGACCTGTGGCACCCTTTACAACTACGCTAACGCCAATGAGGGGTTCGCCAGTAGCGTCAGTAACGCAACCCTGCACCAGATTCTCATTTGCCTGAATCAAAGCGTTGGGAGCGGTTATTCCTGCAGCTGAAGCATACTGAGCCGGCACACCTGCTGCGAGCAGGGCGGCGAAAGCAGCCTTCAAGAACATCTGTCCTTTTTCGTTGGAATTGTTGTTCATTGTTTTGATTTGATTTAAAATGGAAAAGTTATAGCTGTTTTCTATAATGCGAGTCGGCGGCTCAAATAAAAAGAAATGTTTTACTGAACTACCGACTCGCCTTTTCGTTGTTGATTATTTATTCTTTCTTAGTGGTCATACATTAAAGAAGAGCCTGAGTCTGCGGCTTACTTCTTAACCACGTTTACGGCCTTGTAGAGCTTGCCGTCCTTCATTACCTGAACTACGTAGAGACCCTTACCACCAGTCACTGCCACGTTGACAGCCTCACCGGCGCCAGCGTTGAATGAGTTGGTCTGGAGGAGTGCGCCGCTTGCGCTTACGATGTTGATGGTGTAAGCACCACCCTCTGCGAAGCGGAAGTTAACGCTCTCTACGAACGGATTCGGATAAACTGAGAACTGAGCGTCGCGGTCTACACCGTTGATAGCTGTAGGCTCAGTAATCTCGATTGCGTCGTCAACCATCTTAGATGACTCGCCCCAGAAGTTGGTGAGCTGTACACCTGCCTCGTAAGATCCCTCACGAGCGTAAGTGATGACAGCTGCCTTGTCTGTCTCAGAAGAAATACGTGCACCTGCGAGGAGCCACTTGCGGTCTGTCTTAACCTCGAGTGTACCCGGGATGCCAGGATAACCGGTAAGGTTGTTGTCAGAAGCCACCTTCTTGTAAGCAGCGCTGGCTGTGTTCTCACCGCCACTGCCGTCCATGAACACCATCTTGGCAACATACTCAGCACCTGCATGACCGTGGTTAGCGAATGTAGAGTCTGCCTTATTGTAATCCTCGAAGGTGTAGTAGCCCTGGAGACCCTCAGGCACGTTGCCGTCAGCAAATCCCTTCATGGCAGCCTTCACCTCGTCGTCAGTAAGAGGCTTGTTCCAAACCTGAACCTCATCGATTGTAGCGTTAAGGCCTGCCTTGTAAACGCCACCGCCACCGATGAAGATGTTTGCAGTGGTCCATCTGTCAATACGGCTGTCAGGATTGTCCTCACGGCGTGTTGAGTTTGCGAAGTTGTTAGGACCAGCTACGCACTTGCCGTTGAAGTAGATCTTCTGCTGGCAGTCAGCACCCTGAGTAACGCATATGTGGTTCCATACGCCAGGATTGAGGCTGTAGCCAGTGGTCATCATCGACTCTCTTGGGCTATCGTGACCTGTCCAACCCATTGTGTTGAACGAAACCTCGTTGGCTGCGTGATCCTGACGGCACTCGTTCTGACCTGCGGGGATAGCCGGACGAACCTGTACCCAGAGGTCACCCCAGTTATTGTGTGGCCACTTGTCGGCAACAGTGTTCTTGTTGATGAGGTTTGTACCCTGCTTGTCGTGTGCATAGTTGTCCACCTTCACCCAAAGAGCGTATGAATAAGACATGCCCTGCTGGATTTCGCCAGGAATCATGAGCATGTTGGGGTCCTTCACCTGAACACCGCGCGATACCTTACCCTCGCCGTCGCGAGATGTGTAAGAGATATTGACAGCCTCAGAAGTCTCTGCCTTTGTCTTGTCGACGCTTACAGTGTTGACAACGGGAACAGCACCAGTCTCCTCGGGAGATACGTGAATCTTACCACGGAGTACCTGCTCTACGCCCTTTGAGTCAACGATTGTAACGTCGTATACGCCAAGCTCGTCAATGGCAAGCTCGAACGACTTAACGTTCTCTGCAGTCTTAACCACCTTGCCAGTCTCAGCGTTTGTAACCTTCCAAGACTGTGCTGGATCTGCCATTGCGTCCTCCAGACCTACGGTGAATGTCTCACCCGGCTTTACAACCTGACGGTCGAGAACCACCTCGCTTGACGGAGTGTCGTATGCTATCTCCTTGTAGTCGCTCCAAGAGATGTCGCTCTTCTTGATTCCGTCCGGCGATACGGCACGTACGCCGAAGCGGCACTCACGGCCCTCGAAACCGCTCTTGATAGGAGCGTCGATTACGTAAGCAGCCCATGATGTGGTGGCTGTGAGATACTGAGCCTCCTGATCCTTCTGCTGCATCCAGATTTCGTAGTACCATGTGTCAACCTCGTCGTTGTAAGTCTTAACACCACCTGTCTCCTCCTTGGCTGCATAACGCATCTTGAAGTCAACGGTGCTGCCCTTACCACGAAGAACCTCCACCTCCTTAACCTCCGGAGCTACGGGAGCGAAGTTCTGCTGCGGGTTGCGGACTGCGAGCTCGCCAACGAGCATCGAGTAGTCAGCAGCTGTATTCTCGGTTGTGATACCAATGAGGGCGATGTTGTCGCCTGACTTGATGCCGAGCTTGTCGAGAGTTGTGGTGAATGTTGTCCACTCGCCGAACTTCTCAGCTGCGGGGATGTCTATTTCCTTATATGATGTAACATTGTCCTTGAGAGCAACGAAGAGCTTGGCGTGTGTGTCAAGTTCGTTATTCATCTTGTATGTTACTGAAATGTTGTATGTAGGCTCTACTGTGAGAGATGTGCGATAAAGCTTTACACGTGAAAGATCTGTAGCGCCGCTCAGACGGAGGCAAGAGCCACCCCAGTAAGCGTCGTCCCATGTAAGCTCTGCGTTAACGAGACCTGATGTGGGAGCCTGCTCAGCTGCATTTACCACCCACCAACGCCATGTAGGAAGGATGTCCTGTGTGTTGAGGTTATGCCACTTGTGGTCGAATGTCACCTTACCCTCGCTGCGGAACTTCAGACCGTTACCGAGGTTGAAGCGTGATACGAACGGAACTGCCTGGATGGTAGACTTGGCTGTATTGAAGCGAGCCACACCATGGAAGTTGCTCTTCAGACTTGCGTTTGCAAGTGTTGTAGTACCGTTTACTGCGGGTACGTTAGCCGGGTTGCGGTTAGCACCTGAGAAGATAAGTTCCTGCTTCTCGAGGTATGCCTTCTGGATGGCTACGTCAGATGTACCGTAGTCGGTAGCACTCTGATGGATAAGGCCCTGTGAGTGAGCGCCCCAGAAACCGATGGATGCCTTTACGCCCTCGAGGTTACGCCAGTCGGCGTTGTAGAAGTTTGAAAGGTCGCGGCCCTGGATGTCGAAGCCCTTATAGTAGTCGTACGGATCGCGACCCATCGACTCAGCATAAGCGGCAGAGTTCTGAAGCGTACCCTTGCCGGTGTTGTAGTTAGAGAACATCATGTCAGTAACCACATGACCGGCAGCACCGAACATTCCCTTGTTGTGACTGCCAAGACCCTGGTCGAAGGTGATAGCACCGTTGTCGTTGGTACCGTCATACCAGTGAAGCTGGAATGCCCAGCCTATTTCCTCAGCCTTCTTGTGACATTCAGCGATGAACTCCTGGAATTCAGACATTGTGTCGTAGTCAGAACCGAACTCTGAGTTTACGCCAATGCCGTCAATGCCGTAGTACTTGAGCAGACGAACGAAACGGTCAACGTTCTTGAAGTTGTCATTATCGTCACGCTCTGTCAGCTTAGTGAAAATCTTTGAATAGATGTTGCCACCGTCAAGATAAACGGAAGCTGCCCAAGGAATTGAGAGCACACAACCCACCTTTACACCGTTCTTGTGAGCAACGTCAGACAGTCCTGCAGTCACGCGGAACCAAGGAGCTGTCCAGTTGCCGTGGATGTCGAGGTAAGACCACATTGAGAAGTTGTCACCCTCGAAGCAGTAGCGGGGAAGAGCCTTCCAAGAAGAGGTAGGATCGTCCAGCGGAGTCCAGAGACAGAACTTACGCTTCGGGTCTGCCACGTTGTTGGCCTGATAAACGTTATCGGTGATGCGCTTCAAAGGACGTACACGAGAGATATAGAACTCGTCGTCAATACGGCTTACACCAATGGGCTGATTGCCCGGTTCCCAAGTCTCCAAGTTAGCGAGAATGTCGCTGAAGTTGGTGTCCTTGATATCGAGCGGATGAGTCGGTGTACGCTGGGCATAACCCATGGCTACACAGAGCATTGCTGACGCAAGGAGCAAATTTCTCTTATTCGTCATAAATAATACAGATAGAGGTTTTAGATAAAAAAAATAGTTAGATGATTTCTGAGTAGTTGATGGAAAGCAGAATGCGGTAAGCCATGCCGGCTGCAGAGAGCCGGCTGGCGTACCTCATTCTGCATTTATATGACAAATTGTCAATAGTGATGCCTATTTTTACTTTCTGATAAGCTTCATAGTACGAACCACCTTGCCGTCCTTTTTGACGGTGAGGATGTAAGCACCTGCATTAGCGAGGCGAACCTGCATGTTGCCGCCAGCTGCGATTGCAGCAGCCTTGCGAGCCTGAGCCTGTCCAGCCACGTTAACAATCTGAACGTCGTAGTTGCCTGCCTCAGCAAACTCTACGATAACGTCCTCGCCTACTGTGTAAGCCTTCAGCTCTCCGTTGCCGAGCTGGTCGATGCCAGTGCCGCTGCCGATTGTGATGGCAGAGAATACGCGCTGGTCCTTACCGAGTGAGTTGGCAAGTGTCAGAGTTACGTTGCGAACGCCTTCCTTCTCGTAAGAAAGAACTGCCTGACCCTCTGTGTCGTTACCTGACTGAGAGATGATGTCAGCCTTAGGAGCACTCCATGTCGGAACTGTCTCCACCTGGTAAGCTGTACCAGTGATGAACGGACAACCTGAGGTGTACTTAGGAGCAACCCATACGAATTCGCCCTGACCCTCGTCACCTGTCGGAGTGTAAGCGTGGAGACCAGCCTGAACACCCTTCTTCTGACCTACAGAAGCGAATGTGAAGTCGTCGTTGGCAGCCTTCTCGTTGTCCCAGAATGCGATGATGCCTGCAGGAACATTGTTAGAGTCGATAGTACCCATAGTGGTCTGTACCTCATCAGCTGTAAGAGCGTGATCCCAAATCTGGAGGTTGTCAATAGCACCCTTGATACCGCTACGGAATGCAGCGTCACCACCTATAGCAAGTACCTGCATATCTGTGATGTTGTAAGGATTCTCCTGGTAGCCCGGGTCGCCTGTCTTGTCACCAGTGTTAGTACGCTTCCAAGAAACAATCTCCTGCTTCTTGCCGTTAACGTAGAAGTCACCGCGAAGACCACCTTCTGCATTGTAGTCGAATACGTGAGTAATGTGTACCCATGTACCTACCGGCAGTTTGGTGTTACCATAATTATACTGGATCTCGTTGTTGCTGGTTTTGTCAGCACCACGCCATGTGTATGAGTTGACAACACCCTCCTGGTTGATGTTTACCCAAATCCAACCCCAGTCAGTCTTAGGCCATGCATCAGTCTTGTTTGCTACAGAGAAGAGCTGTGTATCACCCTCTGCAAGCTCGTTGATCTTCAGCCAGTAAGATACAGAGAACGACTTAGCGCCTGTGATTCCGAGGTCAGAACACTTGGCACCGTAACGATACTCCTGGAGGTCAACACCCTGTGAACTTGCACCGTTAGCCTCGCGAGCGGTGTACTTCATTGTCACCTGATCGCCAACCTTGATAGAGATAGGCTCCTCGCTGTCGTTAGCTGTGAGAGTATAGATTTCAGGCAGAGCACCTACGCTCTTGTCTGTAATCTGAACATATCCCGGATACTCGCGTACCTTCTCAATACCACTTACGTCGCCAGTGAGCTTCAGTGTGTAAGAACCGATATTCTCAAGGCCGTTCTCCACAGTAACGGTCTTGCCGTTGCCAGAGTATACTGAGTTGCCTTCCTCGTCAAGGAGCTCCCATGCAGCGTCCTTGTGCTCAGGATCCACATAGCCCATAGTGAACTTCTCACCCGGCTTGATTGTGGTCTTGTCAATCTGTATGTCGTCGCTGAGTGTGTATGAAGTCGGAGTGTTATACTCTGTCCAAGCAATCTGCGACTCTGACTTCTGGTCAAGGGCTACGGCAGAAACACCGAGGCGAACCTTAGCAGCCTTGTTTGTTACTGGGATAGAGAAGAACATACCAGCCCATGAAGTTGTTGTTCCGCAGAGAACCGGCTCCTGACCCTCTTCCTGAGCATAGAGCTTGAAGTAAGAGGTCTTTACGTCGATGTTGTAGCAAGGCTCGTCCACTGCCTTGTTGTTCTCCATGTTCCAGATGAGCTTGGCGTCCATACCGGCATAGCTGTTATAGAGCATATCGCTGCTTGTGATGACAGGAGCAGCAGGAGCAGCTGAAGTGCCACGAACGATAGAGAACTCACCGAGGAGAAGGCTCAGGTTCTTGGCGTTCTTGAAGTGGAGAGCTACGAGAGCGAGGTCCTTGCTGTCGAAGTCAGTGCCAACGACAAACTTCTTCTCAATCCACTCTTCGTCGTCTGCCTTCTGAGAAGTCTTGAGGACGTTGTATGCTGTTGCAGATGTCTCGCTGCCCTTTGCAGAGAGCAAGAGGTCGATGTCTGAAGTACCACCTGCGAGCTTATACTTGAATGTGATGACGTCACCAGCCTTGAGAGCATACTCTGTCTTGAAGAGGTGGAGATACTCGTCAGCTGTAGAACCGGTAAGACGGATGGTAGAGCCACCGAAGTAAGCGTCGTCCCATGTAAAGTTAGCGTCAAGTCCGTTCTCAGGAACGTCAGTAGCCTTGTTGCCGAGCAGCTTGCTTGCGAACCACCAGCGCCATGTCGGGAGGTAGTCCTGCATACCTACGTTATACCAAGAGTTGTTGTTCTGACGCTTGCCCTCGAGGTTGAAGTACTTACCGTTACCGAGGTTGAAGTATGTGATGAACGGCTCCTCAGAGAGGTTCCAGCTGAGGGCTGAGCGTGCTGTCATGAACGTAGACATACCGTGCCAAGCGAAGTTGTCGGCGTTGCAAGCGTGACGGTCTACGATAGACGGACAGTTAGCCGGGTTGCGGGTACCGCCGGTGAAGTAGCGCTCAATACGCTGGAGGTATGTATTCTGCTTAACGTCGGGGTTAGAACCCTTCTCGCCACGGCTCTCCCAGAACATGTTGTTGGAGTGAGCACCCCAGAGACCGATAGAGAGACGGCGTGAGGGAAGCAGTGACCAGCTTGTGTATCTCGGCTCACCACCCTGCATGTTAACACCGCAGTAGAGGTCGAGCGGATCACGGCCCATTTCCACAGCCTTTTCCACAGACTTGTCCATAAGCCATGACTTGTTCCAGTTATAGTTGAAGAAGAGCGATGTACGGCGGTTCTCACCGTCACCGAATGTCTCCTCATTGTGCGAACCAAGACCCTGGTCGAATGAGATACCACCACCGTCGTTGGTGCCGTCATACCAGAAGTTCTCGAAGAGCGGGTCGTTCTTCTCAGCAGCCTTTACAAGGTTAGCATGGAAGTCGCGGAGGTCCTCAACAACACCCTCACGGTCATAGAACTCTGAGTTGTAGCCCATACCGTTGATACCATAGTAACGGAAGAACTTGGCAGCGAGTTCTGCGTCAGCAGATCCCATAGCTGTGATCATCTTCAGCCAGTCGCCGCCAAGACCTGCGTTAGGAATGGAAGCTACACCCGAAACGCCCACACCGTTCTTGTGTGCTGCGTCAAGGAAAGCTGCGGGGATACGACCGAGAGAAGCTGTCCAGTCACCGTAGTGTGTTACGTACGACCACATTGAGAACACCTCTGAGTCGAAAACACCGTTAGGAAGCGCGTTGAAAGCGGGATCGCTTACAGGAATCCAAGCGATAAGCTTCTTGTCGTTCTCAGCAGTAAGGTCGCGTACCTGAGTAGCGGCATTACGGAAACGAACATGAGGCTTAACACGTGAGATGTAGAAATTGTCATCCTTAGACAAACGATGGTTGTTCTGCCAGTTCTGAAGTGCAAACTGGAACTTTTCACTACCGGTGTCCTTACCGGCATCGATGTAACCCTCGCGCAGCTGCTGCGCGTTTGACGACATTACGCTGAGCATCAGTCCTGCTGCGAGCGTAAGGGTTTTACGAGTAAAATTCGCCATTCTTGATTTGTTTTAAGTTATAGATATTCAGTTTGTTGAGTTTTGTCTTGCACGGCTTGATGCTCGACACATATCTCATACAAGATTATTCTATGTTATGAATATTATAGCAGAGGCTTCTCAATACACATCCAATCAATACCACTAATATTTCCTTAGTAGTTTTTAAAAAAGTTCGATGAAATATCGGTCAGCATCTTAGGTTTTTATTATTATATCGTTTTCTTTTGCAAAATTAATCAAAAAGCACGTAATAAAAACAAACGCACGCAATATATTTAACTTTATTAACATTATTAACATTAGCGCCACTGCGTGCCGAATTTTGAATTAGGAATTAGGAATTGTTCTCGGCTTCGTCTACACCAAGTCAGATACAAACATAGGAGGCTATGGCGTCTCGCCGTAGCCACGCAGCCTACCATAACAAAATATATTGCTGTACGTGGGGTGGGCTACCATAATGCTGTACATGGGTGCGGGGCTACGGCGAGACGCCATAGCCTCCTATGTTAGTAACGGCTGCTTGCCGTAGCCGCCTATATAGATCTTAATGCACGGCAGCAAAGTTGAAGTTGCCATTGTCTGTGCCCTCAAACACAAAGACTGTGGAGGCGGGGAAGCTTAGGGTAAGCTGGTCATCGATGTTGATGGGCTTATTCACCTCTATACCCTTCAGTCCTCCTTCGACAGCCACCTTCTGGTCTGCAAACGAGCTGCGGAGCGTGACGGTGGTCTGAATGTATGCAGGGATGTCAAGCATTTCGCGGAGCGTAGTGGTGAACTGACGTTCCTTCACGTCGGGATTGCGAAGGGTGACGGTTGCCTTCTTGCCGTTCCAAGCAGCCCAACCATACACGTTCACCTGAGTACCGTCCCATGGGTTGCCGCCCACCCAGTGAATATCGGGCAGCACGTCGGCATTACGCTGCTGCCAATCCATACATTCTGCCAAATCCTGCCACAGAGCGCCAGCCTTGCCCTCGTTGTTCTCAATCTGGTCCATCAACTTATAGTCGGTGTATAGCTCCACCATACCCGAGCCACAGCCAAAGGCACAACGCATCTCGCGCAACACACCGTCATAGCTATAGTCGCTCGGTGTGTATGGTTTGCCGTATTCGCTAAGGATGAGTCCGTGCGTCATCAACGTGTTGATAGGACAGAGCGGCGAACCTTGCGTGAAGATCTTATAAACCATGTGGTCACGATAGGTTATCCACTGTTCACGGTCCGTTCCCGTATTGCCGATATACGAGCAGTCGGCATCCTGTCGCCATATAGCATCGCTATAATGGAACCAGAAGGGCGAAGCCCATGTACCCACAGTAGTGTTAAAGAAGATGTCGGGACGTGTCTTGCGTACGGCACGTTCTATGCTGATGATGCCCTCAGCATTCTCAATGCCGGTGTCGCCCTCATCAGGTCCGAAAGCCGTACCTTGTGCGCTGATGCCGTCAAACTTGAAGAAGCGGAAGTCGTAATTGCTAATCATGTTGTTGCAGCAGTCGATGAAGTAGTTGTAATATGCCTCATTGCTCAACTGCATACCGCCACGGTTTTCCCAATACTTGCGACGATAAGTGCCGCTACCGCCGTAACCGCCTACCGGACCTAACCATGCACCGATGCCCACACCCATGCTCTTAGCCAGACGGTCTTCATCAGCGAAGCCATTGGGGAAGTTTGAGTTGAAAGTCCATGTGCCGTAAGCGTCCCAACCGTCGTCAAAGACGAAAGCATAGGGTGCCTTGCCATACACGTCATAGAACTTGTCCTTCCAGTGTTTTATCACGTCAGCGCACTGTGTGGATGTCATGTTCTCCGAGTAGTCGCCCTTTGTGTTCTTGGGGTCGGAAGCATCATACACACCGTTATTACCTACGGCATTGTTGCGGTCGATGTTTAGCTCGTACCACGAATTGTATAGGGGGAACGCACGCCAAGGCACAGCACGTTCACGCTCGCTATAAGCCAAGAACGAACGACGTGCCTGTCCGGGAGCCACCAATCCTACGACGGAGCTGACCTCCCACGGCTGACTCTTCTTAAGCGTAGTGTTGCGGCGCCAATAACCCTGAATAGGCACATCGGCTGTAGCAGACATAGTGTCTTCCACCTCAACGGAGTTTACGCCCATAGGAGTTTCAAGACCTGCGAATATCTTTTTGCTGGCAATAAGCGCACCGCGTGTATTACCAACTACCTCCGGCACGCTCTGTGCCTTATACCCGTCCACATTGTAGATCATAGGTGTTATGGACTGCATGGCAATGTCTTTATCGGCAGACACGTCAAGGGTGGTGCGCAGATAGTGGCTTCCGTCACGCAGCACAGCATGCCAGACAATATTGAGATTTCCCTTCTTAAACACGGCTTTAAGGGCCTTACCGTTAAAGCGGTCCGAACCTTTCACGGCATTTTTGTCGCCGACGAGATTTTCGGTGCCGACGCTTACCAACTCCATCTCTGAAGATGTGAAGGTGCTACCGTCACCCAATACCACTTTAAACAGTTCGGTGCCTGGTTTAAGGTTCATCTCTTCGCAGCCATTAAAGATCAGCTTGCCTTTAACTTTGGCAAACTTGGCTGTCAGCAATGCGTTCTTCAGTGTCCACTCCTTAGAGCGGCTTACCAGCTGTGCTTTGTCGGCTTGCACTTTCTGCGGAAAAATCACCTGCTGTGCCACGACGTTCTGTCCGCTGCCAAGGACAAGGCAGAGAACAGAAGCTCCTAACCAACGCTTCATTCTATTATTCATTATCTTGTTCATTATATTATTAGGTACCTTGATTTAGTAGACTTATACATTTATATAAAAGCGGGGTATAGACTTCCCATGCTTGCATATCTCAGAAGATTCAGTATTGATAAAGAAACGTCTGACAAAGGTAAGCATAAAATCCGAGATAATCGCCACGTTAGGAGGAGATTAATTGCAGGTGGCAGAGATTGTTATTTGCTTGAAGGAGGCAGGGCTTTGACAAAAACATTAATCCACAATCCGCTTATGGGCGCAAACCCTATACGGGTTTAAACAAAAGGCTTTA
>OIXX01000336.1_pt1 | contig 31925 bp, 23 predicted proteins | sample 1588161 | NCBI WGS metagenome assembly OIXX01 (sample SAMN03283274) | human gut metagenome | biome: human-associated habitat; material: feces | host: Homo sapiens | place: Peru | collected 2012
TACTACGGCATGAAAACCATCATTTTAATTTGTACTAAATCTTGACATAGGACCAAATAGCTTAATTAAATTGTACTACTAAAAATAAAAAGAAGAAACACCCTTTGATATATAAAAAACGCGATGCCTCAGCCGAAGCATCGCGTTTAGTATTTCTATGAGATTATTTCAGGACTGCACCTGTATTAGCTGACGTTACAAGACGAGCATACCGGGAAAGGTAACCAGTCTTGACTTTCGGTTCTGGTTGTTTCCAAGCAGCTTTACGGCGCGCTAATTCTTCATCGCTTACTTCGAGTTCGAGCTTACGATTTGGAATATCGACGAGAATTTTATCGCCATCTTCGACGAGAGCAATGGGGCCGCCTTCCATGGCTTCCGGCGAAATATGACCGATGCAGGCACCACGGCTGGCACCGCTAAAGCGTCCGTCTGTAATTAGGGCAACTTTCAGGCCCATACCGGTAATGACAGCTGTGGGGTTGAGCATTTCCCGCATGCCTGGGCCGCCTTTTGGTCCTTCGTAGCGAATGACGACGACGTTCCCTTCTTTGATTTCACCGCCGAGGATAGCCGCAATAGCGTCTTCTTCGGAGTTATAGCATTTTGCCGTACCTTCGTAGGTCAAGAGGTCTGGTTCAACAGCACTTTCTTTGATGACCGAGCCAAGGGGTGCTAAGTTCCCAGTCAGGATAGCCAGGCCACCTTTATGCATGTATGCATTTTCAACGGAGTGAATGACTTCAGGCCGCTGGATTTCAGCGTGTTCAATCCGTTCGCCAATGGTGCACGTAATAGTCTTAGCATCTGTATGGATAATGCCGAGTTTTGTCAATTCTTTCATGACTGCGCAGATACCGCCAGCTTCATTGAGGTCTTGCATGTGGTACGTACCGCCTGGGCTAAGTTTGCAAAGGTAGGCAGCTTTACGGCTGATTCTATCGAACGTATCGAGGGGCAAGTCAATGCCTGCTTCGTGAGCAATAGCCGGTAAATGGAGGACTGTATTAGTCGAACCGCCAATAGCCATGTCGACAGCAATAGCGTTTTCGAAAGCTTCGAGGGTCATAATGTCGCGTGGTTTAACGTCTCGTCTGACGAGGTCAACGACGACTTCACCTGCTTTTTTCGCAAGCATCCGACGGGCACCAAAGTACGCTGCCGGAATCGTGCCGTTACCAGGCAGGCCCATACCGAGGACTTCAGTCATGCAGTTCATCGTATTTGCTGTAAAGAGGCCGGAACAGGAGCCGCATCCTGGACATGCTTCGTATTCCATTTGAGTCATTTCTTCTTGGGACATTTGACCAGAGCCGACTTTCCCGGCTGCTTCGAACATGGTGCTGACACTGATGTCTTTGCCTTTATGACGGCCAGCGAGCATCGGGCCGCCGCTGACGACGACTGCCGGAATATTGAGCCGCCCTGCAGCCATGAGCATGCCCGGTACGATTTTATCGCAGTTCGGAATGAGGACTAAGCCGTCAAAAGCATGGCCGTTCGCTACGGCTTCGATAGAGTCACAGACGAGTTCACGGCTTGCGAGCGGATATTTCATGCCGTTATGGCCCATGGCGATGCCGTCACAAATGCCGATAGCCGGGAATTCTACAGGCATGCCGCCAGCAGCAGCTACACCGAGTTTTACGGCTTGGGCAATATCACGAAGGCCAATATGGCCCGGAATAATTTCATTGAAGGCGTTGACGACGCCAATCATCGGTTTTTTTAATTCTTCATCAGAGTAGCCCATAGCATGGAACAGAGCTCGATGGGCTGTACGGGTAATCCCCTTTTTCGCAACATCACTACGCATAATCTACATCCTTTCTCTTTTACAGTTACATATCTTTCACAGGAACGAGGCCGCGGGAAAGGGAAATTTGACCTGTCCGGGCAAGTTCTAATACTTGGTAATCTTTGAGCATATCTAATAAAGCATCTAGATGGTCTGTCCGTCCAGTTAAGCGGAAAATAAGGGACATGCGCTGTACATCGACGACTTTCGCATGGAAAAGGTGAGCAATATTGGTCAAATCTTCCCGTTCAGACGGCGTATTATATTTTACTTTAATCATAGCCAATTCGTAGCTCACGAGGGGTTCATCGTCGAGGTTGACGACTTTGATAACGTCAATGAGTTTGGCTAATTGGTTAATAGCCTGGTCTAATTCCCAGCGATTTTCTACAGAGACGACAATATTAATACGCGTTACGTCTGGTTCTTCTGTATAACCAGCGTTAATATATTCAATATTAATGGCCCGGCGGCTAATGAGGCCGGCAACGTGCGTCAATACGCCTGGTTTGTTATCACACAAGATAGCAATATGTTGTCTCATCATTATGCATTACCTCCTAAGACCATTTCTTCCAGTCTCTTACCGCCTGGCACCATAGGATACACATCTTCGTCTTCTGGGATAAAGACATCGAGTAAAGCCGGGCCGTCCACAGCAAAGAGTTCATCCATTGCTGCGGCTAATTCTTCTGGTTTCCGTGCCGTAAAGCCCGGTACACCCATGGCTTTCGTCAAAGTCGGCAAATCGGGATTATCACGGATGACGGACTGGGAATAGTGGCCGTTGTAGAACATGCGCTGCCACTGATTGACCATACCGAGGACGTTATTATGGAGGACAACGACTTTTACAGCAATGCCGTATTTATGGAGCGTTGCAAATTCTTGGCAATTCATCATAATACTGCCATCGCCTGTAAAGAGGACGACCGTCCGTTTCGGACAGCCTACTTTCGCACCGAGAGCTGCTGGCAAGCCGTAGCCCATAGTACCTAAGCCACCGGACGAAACAAAGCACCGCGGCTGCGTTAATTGACAGAACTGGGCAGCCCACATTTGATGCTGACCTACGTCAGTTACGATAATTGTATCATCTGGAGTCCGTTCTTGTACAGCTGCAAATATATCTTCCGGCGACACAGCCGTATCTAAATGGCGTGTACCAAAAGGATGGGCTTCTTTCATGGCTAAGACTTCATCACGCCATGGACCGTACTGGCTGGCAAAGTCTTGAGAGCTCTGCTGTAAAGCCTGCGTTAAGAGTGGCAAAGACCACCGCAAATCGCCATTGACGCTAATGTCAGCATGTACGATTTTATTAATTTCTACTTTATCTATATCAAAATGAACGATTGTTGCGTTAGGCGCAAAATTTTCTACGTCCCCTGTGACGCGGTCATCAAAACGGGCACCAACAGCGACGAGCAAATCGCAGTTCGTCACAGCCATATTGGAAGCATACGAACCATGCATGCCAACCATGCCGAGGTTAGCTTCATCTTTGTCGGAAATAGCTCCTTTGCCCATGAGCGTTGTCACGACTGGTACGTGCAGTTTATCGACGACTTGCTGTAAATACGGGGCCGTATCGGATAAGACCACACCGCCGCCGACGAGGAATACCGGTTTTTTCGCCCCTTCTAAGGCTTTTACAGCGCGCGTTACATCTGTTTCGTTGCCGACGTACGTACCGCTGTAGCCCCGAAGGTGGACGGTTTCGGGATATTCGTAGTCAAAGGACGTATCAAAGACATCTTTTGCGACATCCACAAGAACAGGGCCAGGACGGCCCGTTGTTGCAATGTAAAACGCTTCTTTCAGGACACGCGGTAAATCCCGGACCGATTTGACAAGATAATTATGTTTCGTTATCGGTGTCGTAATGCCCGAAATATCCGCTTCCTGGAAAGAGTCACGGCCAATGAGCGGTGTTGCCACCTGGCCGCTAATGATGACGAGAGGAATAGAATCCATGTTGGCCGTCGCAATGCCTGTTACCATGTTGCAAACGCCAGGCCCTGACGTAGCAAAGCAGACGCCCGGTTTGCCAGTTGCTCTGGCATAGCCGTCAGCCGCATGGACAGCTGCCTGTTCATGGCCCGTCAAAATATGGGGAAATTGTGCTTTGTATAATTCGTCATATAAGGTCAGTACAGAGCCGCCAGGATAACCAAAGACGACTTGTACGTTTTCACGTTTCAAGCTTTCGATAACAGCTTGGGCGCCGGTCATATTCATAAATCTAATCCCTCTCCTTCAATTCTTCTTAGTCTTCTGTTTTCGGCTGTAACCACGGCATCATAGCACGTAATTTTGCGCCGACTTTTTCAATCTGATGTTCTTGGTGCTGACGACGCATAGCGAGGAAGTGTGCCCGGCCGCCGGCTCTGTTTTCAAGTAACCAATCTTTGGCAAAAGTACCGTCTTGAATTTCTTTTAAGACTTGTTTCATCCCTTCTTTAGTTGCATCGGTGACAACGCGCGGGCCCGAAACATAGTCGCCATATTCAGCCGTATCGGAGCAAGAATAACGCATCTTGGACATGCCGCCTTCGTGCATGAGGTCAACGACTAATTTCATTTCGTGGAATGTTTCGAAGTATGCAATTTCCGGCTGGTAACCAGCAGCAACTAAGGTTTCGAAACCGTCTGTAATCAACTGGCAAACGCCGCCCATGAGGACTGCTTGTTCACCGAAGAGGTCTGTTTCTGTTTCTTCTTTAAAGGTCGTCTGGATAACGCCGGCACGAGTACCGCCAATGCCGCGAGCATACGCCAAAGCTAAATCGAAGCATTTACCGCTAGCATCTTGTTCAACAGCAAATACGTCCGGAACACCGCCGCCTTCAACGAATGTACGACGAACGATGTGGCCTGGGCCTTTCGGTGCAACCATGAAGACATCGACATCAGCAGGAGCCACGATTTGTTTGAAATGAACGTTGAAGCCGTGTGCGAAAGCTAAAGCACTGCCGGATTTGAGGTTCGGGCCGATTTCTTTTGCATAGACGTCAGCTTGTTTTTCATCTGGAATGAGGACCATTGTTACGTCTGCATCTTTAACTGCATCAGCTACGGATTTAACAGTAAGGCCGGCTTCCCGTGCTTTTTCTACGGATTTGCTGCCGTCATAAAGGCCAACGACGACGTTTACACCACTATCTTTGAGGTTCAATGCATGTGCATGACCTTGGCTGCCGTAGCCGATAATAGCGACCGTTTTATCTTTCAATACATCCCAGTTTACGTCTTGATCATAAAATACTTTTGCCATGATTAAAGTCTCCTTTGTGAATAAAAATATATTATTTGTCTTCGTTGGCCTTTAGAGTTTTCTTGCGATAGGCAATAAAAAAATCCGTCCCCCAACTCACTTGAGGGACGGATATAATTCCGCGATACCACCCTGATTCCTGTGACATTACTGCCTACAGGCTCTCTACAACGTACCAACATACGCGTTTCCTATAACGTGGAAAAATCGTTTCCGCTTAATATGCTTCAGCGTCACTCTTTGGGGAGGATTTTCACAGATTCATAACGACTGGCTTGCACCGTCCGCCAGCTCTCTGGACGCTCTTGAATATGTTACTCTTTCCCGTCATCAGATTTGTCATTATGGCTTTAGAGAAGCATTCTCTTTGGTGCCTCTCGAAAAGCTTGACTGTATTCTACAAAGGTTTTGCGCCGTTGTCAAGGGATTTTCTGTTCTTTTTTCGTAATTTTTTACGTTAAACGTTTACTTCTAGTTTATAATTTATTTCCAACATACCATTTCACAAACTGTTGCGCAATTCGCCCATTGCGGCCGGAATGTTCCATTTCCCAGCGCACGCCGAGGACACGGAGCTTATCTTTCGGAATGGAAATGCCATGTTTTTGCAGTTCATGGTCAATAATAGCAAGGTATTCATCTTGCGTGGGCGTACCGTAATGAATGATGAGGCCGAAGCGGTCCGAGAGGGAAATGGATTCGTTCGTACTGTCGTCGCGATAGACTTCATCCATTTCATCGTTCCGGTCTTTCCACGTTTCTTTGAGGAGATGACGCCGGTTGGACGTAGCATACATGACTACGTTTTTAGGCTGTGGCGAAACGCCGCCGTCAATAGCCGATTTTAAATATTTATATTCTTTTTCGTCTTCATCGAAGGATAAATCATCGAAGAAGAGAATGAATTTTTTACTGCGAATAGCGCATAAAGTTTCCATCAGTTGAGGCAATAACTGGAGCTGGTCGCGGCTGATTTGGATGAGCCGCAGGCCCTGCGTATGGAAACGATAGACCAAGGCTTTGACGGCCGTCGACTTGCCTGTGCCCCGCGCGCCCGTGAGGAGGACGTTATTAGCATCTTTTCCTTCGACGAAATGCAGTGTATTAGTCAGAAGTTTTTCTTTCTGTACTTCATAGCCAATGAGGTCATTCCAGTCATTATGAGGGAACGCATCAATACCGATAAGGTCGCCACGAGACGATAAACGAAAGGCCATGTACGCAGCCAGTTTGCCCCGGCCAAAGGACGCATAGTGAGCAAGCAAGGCCTGGGCTGCACTCGTACTATCTGTACAGGACGCAAAGGCCGCTGTTAAGGCCTTCACAACTTCGTCGTCTTTCGGTTCTGCTGGTGTATAGTCGTCGAGGAAGGCGTATTCTTCGCCAAAGACTTGCGATGATGTGAGGTTGACGTAAGGCCAGATAATAGCCATGTCGTGCTTCATGGCAGCCGTCAGTCCTGGTCCAAAGGTGCCGGTCTTTTCGACGGTTCGGGCGGCTAAATTATCGCCCGTACAGAAGAGATAGACTACATATTGCTGCCACACGTTGCCCGAAAGCCCCAGCAATTCGGCATAATGGAGGAGTGTTGCTGCTCCGTCGGCTTTACCTTTAGTTTCGTCTGCACCCATGGACGCAGCAGCGAGCATGAGTGGATTTTGTGAAAATTCACGGCATAAGACGAGGTGATTCATATCGGCATAATTCATAAAAATGCCTCCTTTATTTTAATTTCGTCCGCACAATGCGCAAGACTTTTTTATCAACTATTTGCTTAAATTTACTGTTATTTTTATATTCTTCCAATAAGCCTTCGTACGTTTCTCGTTCGTGGCCATAGTCATGGCAGACGAGTACCATGTCTGCACCGGCTTTGATGGCCATGACACCCATATCTTTAAAGGCGTAATGTTTCGCCATAGCTCCCATTTCCATATCGTCTGAGAGAATCAGGCCTTGGTAATGGTACTGATTGCGCAGTAAATCCGTCATAATCGGCTTCGAGACGCAAGCCGGGAGATTCGGGTCTAAGGCCGGGAAGGTTATGTTCGAAACCATAATGAAGGTCTTATCGTCGTCGATTTGTGGAATCAGTTCCGCAAAGGGGCGCAAATCTTGTTGGTCTAACATATCCCGATTAGCCGTTACGCTGTCGCCGTCAATATGCGGGTCCGTCTTCACTTTGCCAATGCCTGGGAAGTGTTTCAAAGAACTCCAAATCCCTGCTTCTTTATAGCCAGCTACGGCTTCTTTCGCAAAAGCAATGACTGTATCTGGGTCGTCACTATAGGACCGTTCCGCAGCGGAGCCGAGGTCGATGACCGGTGCAAAATTGACGTTAATCCCCAGTTCTTTTAAAGCTTGTCCAGTCGTGACGGCCCATTTCTTTGCTTCCCCCGGGTCGCCCGTTTGGCCAATAGCGGCTTCACTGGGCACAGCTGGGAAATCATTGCGCATGCGCAAGACTTGTCCCCCTTCTTGGTCGACGGCAATAAAAGGCTTGACGCCAGTCGTTTTCGTCACGTGGCCGTCAATGGCTTTCGTCAAGGCTTTGACTTGGTCCTGGGACTCCATGTTGCGGTCAAAGAGGATGACGTTTCCCATGGGGTACTGCGATAATTGCCACGACGCATCTTGGTCAAAGGTCGGTGCCAAAATGCCCACCATCATGAGTTGGCCTACTTTTTCTTCTGGCGTCATCTTTTCGACAATAACTTCTGCCGTTTGGGGCGTACTTTCTTTACTCGTACCGCCAGTAGTGCCATCTACTTTTTGATTTCCTAATAAGCCGTTACACACAGCTGTAATCACCATCAGTCCGATGAGGGCGACGAGGCTCATCCATTTAGTTATCTTCTTCATTGTATGCAATCTCCCCGGCAATTACCGTCTGTTTCACATGAAAATCAGTACTATCTAAAATGACAATGTCCGCCTGCTTCCCTTCGTCTAAGGAGCCGACGCGGTCGTATATGCCCAAATCTTTCGCTGGATTGGCCGTCGCCATAGCAATGACATCGGGCAAGGACGCGCCTGTATTGAGGAGGAAATTGAGGACGCACAAATGCATCGGCGCAATGCTCGCCGCAATAGTGCCGTCAGCGAGCCGTGCTTCGCCGTCTTTTACATAGACAGTCTGTCCACCTAATTCAGACGTACCGTCCGGCATGAGGCACGCGCGCATAGAATCGGTTACAAGGATAATGCCGTCGCGGCCTTTTAGTTGATACGCTAACTTCTGCGCTGCTGGATGGACGTGAAGGTTATCGCAAATGAGTTCACATTTCGCGTTTTTATGTAGTAGGGCTGCGCCAACTAGTCCCGGTTTGCGATGATGGAAAGGCGACATGGCATTATACAAATGGGTCACGTGGCAGCACGGCACGTCATCCATAACAGCTGTAGCTTCTTCATACGTCGCATCACTATGGCCTAAAGAAGGAATAATGCCGTGGTCTACACATTGATGGATAAAGGTATTGTTACGTAGCGTTTCCGGTGCAAACGTAATGATTTTCAAACAATCTGCATAAGGTTCAAGCCACGAAAAATCCGCTTCTTGAATATACTGCGCGTCTTGAGAGCCCTTGTGTTTTTCACTGACGAAAGGCCCTTCCATGTGGGCACCGACAATTTGCGCCCCTGTGCCAGGCTGCTGCATGGCCTGTTGAATACGCCCTAAGGCCTGTTCAATACGGGGACGGTCATAGGTCATAGTCGTTGCTACAAAAGAAGTCACGCCCGTCTGCGGCAAGGTCCGTTGCATCGTTTCTAAAGCCTTCGGGTCTTCATCCATAACATCTACACCGACACAACCGTGGATATGTTCATTAATAAAGCCCGGTACGACAAAACCACCGCCTGCATCGATAACTTTTGTGCACATGCCCGCACGGAACTGCTTGCGCGGCACGATTTTCCAAATATCTTTTTCATACATAATCACTTGCCCATTGACGATTTCATGGTCATGGACGACGAGTCCATTAACGATTGCTTTCATAGTCTTTCTCACTCCTATATGCAATTTCTATATAGTATATACTATACCACAGATAAAGAAATAAGCAGTATATATTATATCAATTTTTCCATTTATTGAAATGTGGATAAGTCTCTGTACCTATCCCCTTTTACATTGTAAAAATGGCGTAAATACGCGGATTGTGGATAGTTAAAGCAGTTATGCACAGCCTGTGTATAAGGAACTGTCCACAATTCATAACCATTTTCCATAGAGAGAACAATAGGTTATCTACCGCCTATAAACGGCGTATTTACGCCGTTTTTTGTTGATTATCAAGTAGTCTTTCAATATTTTATCCCCACTTATCCACAAACGGAAAAATTTTTATCAAAAGTATGCACAGCCTTCGTTGGCGTAATTACGTGGGTTGTAAAAAATATCCACATTCTGCACACTTACTTTTCTACAGAATGTGGATATGCTGTGGATAACTTAATATGAGACTTAGTCTTCCACAGGACGGCTCCAGTCAATGTGAACCCCTAAGTCTACCCAAATGTAACACAATGCCAATTTAAACGTTTCCAGGCTCGAAGCCGGTACAGCACTGACCGTTTGGAACTGGGATAAACTCGTGTATTGGTGCATGGCCCGTTCTGTTGTCAAATAGTCAACAACTTTTTGATCCAGGTCGGGATGATGCAAATGGGACTGCACTTCTTTCGTTTCCGTATTGTATTGAAGGTACCCATCTTCAGCACAATTAATAATATGGGCTGCTACTTTTACGATTGCCATAATCTACAAAACTCCTTTATGATTCTATTTGCTAAGAAACACCGCTATTTGTCATGCGACATTTCCCATAAAAAGCCTTTCATAATTGCACTTTTGCCAAAGCGTTGTTGTAACTTATCGATTGCCTCAGCTACTTTAGCCTGCACTTCTTCGTCATCAGAAAATAAATCTCCCTGCACTTGCAAGGGCTGCAACTGGCTCACGGTCAAGCCTAAGAGACGAATCGGCTCAGTCATGCCCCGTTTATTATACAGTTTTTTCGCTGCAAAATAGAGCTGCCCTTCAGACGAGGTCCCCATAGACGTAAGAGTCAAAGACCGCGTAATCGTTTTGAATGAAGCAAAGCGGATTTTTAAGGTAATCGTCCGCCCCATGATGTGATTTTGCCGCAGCCGCCACGATACTTCATTAGCCAGTAGGCGCAGCTGCTCGTCAATTTCATTTTCCGTCACTAAGTCGTGCTCATACGTGTGCTCATTGCCCACAGATTGAGGGCGGCGGCTCACTTCGAGAGGCCGTTTATCAAGGCCTAAGGAAAGCTGATGAATACGCTGGGCCTGCTTGCCCACGACGGGCTGCAACGCTTCGACACTGCTTTTGGCAATATCACCAATCGTCTCAAAGCCTGCTTGCAGCAACACTTGCTCCGTCACTTTCCCGACACCCCACAGACGTTGTACGGGTAAGGGCGCAAGAATTTCAGCTTCTTTCCCATAAGGAATCCACACGAGGCCATCTGGTTTATCTAAGTCAGATGCTAATTTGGCTAAAAACTTATTGGGTCCAATGCCAGCTGAGGCAACGAGACCCGTTTTGCGGCGAATATCCTCTTTGACGGCTTTGGCAATCTCTGTGACATCGGGATAATGGAGCTCCATGCCCGATATGTCGAGGAATGCTTCATCTAAGGCCAAGGGCTCAATGAGGGGAGAATAATGAGACAAAATAATCCGTATTTCATGGGAAATGCGCCGATAATGGGCCATGCGCACAGGCAAAAATACACCGTTAGGACAGAGACGGCGCGCTTCTTTCATGCTCATGGCCGAATGAATGCCAAATTTCCGCGCTTCATACGATGCCGTAGCGACTACGCCTCGTTCCATGAGACCGCCGACGATGACCGGCATATGGCGCAAGGCCGGATTATCCCGTTGTTCCACTGATGCATAAAAGGCATCCATATCGACATGCATAATCCACCGTACTGCCATGACATTTCACTCCTTCGCTCATTATAGGGATATTATACAACGATTGGGCCTCATAAATATAGATGGAAAAAGAGATTTACTATAAGAAAACAATATGCTATTCTTTTTAGAAATACAAAATTACGTGTTCTATTCTTTTTCGAAATATGGTAAACTAAAAGGTAAGTAAAAGAGAGGTGAATAACGGGTATGGACTTATTCCAATTAACGTATTTTATTGAAGTTGCCCATAAAAAAAGTTTTACCAAAGCATCGAAGTCTCTTCACATTAGCCAGCCGTCTATTAGTAAAGGCATTAAGGCCTTAGAAGAACACTGGAATGTACAACTTTTTGACCGTAAAGGCAAAAGCATTGAACTCACTGAAATGGGAGCGTATTTGCTGCCAAAAATCGAAAGCCTCGTCAAAAATTTCAACCAGCTCAACGAAGAAATGGAGTCGCCTCAGCTCTTGAACACCGGGAAATTAGCCATTGGCATTCCGCCAACAGTTGGCTTTTTCATTTCGCCGTTCATTAAGCAATTCATTGCGACCTATCCAAACATTGAACTGGAACTGCGTGAAGTCGGCTCGTACGATGTCGTCTCGGCTATCGACAACGGCCTCATTCAAGCCGGGATTGTCGCCTTGCCCATCAATACGAAGATGCCCTACGACTTCTTTATCTTTAAAGAAGAATATTTAAACGTCGTCTTGTGGCCTGATCATCCCTTGGCAACACGCAAAACCTTGACCTTGCAAGACATCAAAAATGAGTCGCTCGTTTATTTCCCACCATCATTTTCCCTTAATACATACACGAACTCATTTTATCAACAACTGATGGTGCAGCCGAAAATCGTCTGTCATAGTAGTAACTGGGAATTCCTCGTCGAACTCGTTGCCACGCACCTGGGCATTACGCTCTTGCCGGATAGCATTTGCCAACGCATTCCAAAGGAAAAGGCCGTTACCATTCCCTTAGGGGATCCAAAAATTCCATGGACCTTGGCCATGATTTGGAAGAGCAAAGGCTTCCTGTCCCATCCGGCCCGCACGTGGGTACAGTCCTTTAAAGACTACTTTAAAGACGAAATCTTAGAACATTCGGCTCATTAATGTCGTAGTCACTTAGAGGAGTATGATTTGCATGACTACATCTATTCTCTCTGCTCTGGACGAGCAAGACATCTTTTCCCACCAAGGCACGCATGGCCCGTTCCATCTCTTTGCGGTCATTGCGAGCGGCCTTAACTATTTGGACGGCCTCAATCGCCAGCGGCTCGACCCGCTCTGTCCTGCAGCGAAACGCAACGAAGCAGCGCAGCGTCTCATCGACGTAGAAGGAAAATTATATCGATATATCCAAAAAGAAACGCCCATTAGCTACTTTGATACGGATTTTAAGGAAGAAACGAGCCGTTACATCTTAGCGCGGCAGCTCTTTGTAAAGGCCACGGCCTTTACATTTAAACGGCATCGCTTCCAGTTCTTGTTGCAGCTCTTGCGGCTCTATGGCGATGACCCGTGCAGCATCTTGCCCGAACGAGACATCATTCGCGAACGGCTGGAACAAGAATTATTCCAGCACTATATCCTCCTCGATATGGGCTGGAAAAATACGGAAGACATTGGCCGTGAAGCCATTTCCAATGGGTATCACGAATGTGATTACACCCTCGACATTGAAGACGTCTGGAAGCAGCCGACGAAAGCCGTACCGCCAAGTCACATCAAATATGTTCTGCAAAGCCTCAACGATAGTACATATGCCCTCGCGACAGCCCAGTATATCAAAGACCATGCAGCAGATGTCCGCGCAGCTCGTTGGGTCGTTGACGTAAAAGCCATTAAAGCCGCACGTACACAAGCCCTGCAACCGCTGCAGCCAGCAGATATAGCAGCTATCAAAACACTCTATCATCTAGTATAATCGGTTCACTGTAAAGACCTCCTACGGGAGGTCTTTTTTTATGCAATCTTAACAGTACATTCCCTGTATTCACGCAATCTTTGCACGATTTACTATATCATGTCTATAGTTCAGCGCCAAAGCTGACACATAGCTTGTAGGGTTAAAATACATATGTTACAAAATGCAAAAAGAGAAAGCCTCTTTGTGTTATGATTAAGTTACCACACCAAATCCACACGAAAAGAGGTTTTCTCTCATGCTTAGCATAACACAAGAAGGGCGGTATCGTCTATCTCTTTTACGCTATGCGGAACGTCACGGCGTCATCCAAGCAGCTATCAAATACCATCGGAACCGGCAATTCATTTACCGCTTACGCTGGCGGTATGACGGGACAATCCAGTCCTTACTGCCCAAATCACGCCGTCCTCATTCCCATCCGGCACAGCATACGCCAGCGGAAATCCGGTTGATCCGGAATATGCACAGACGGCATCCGCATGACGGGTTAGTCGTCTTCTGGGCGCGGTATCCTGGTGAAAAAGTACAAATCGATGTCAAAGTGGTGCCAGCCGCTTGTATCGTCGGGGAAGCGCGCCGCCACCATCAGCGGATGTATCAATACACAGCCATTGATGAATGCACACGCTATCGGTATTTAGCGGCGTTTCCGGAACAATCTACGTATGCGTCGATGCAGTTTCTCCAACAGTTGGTACGGCATTTCCCGTTTCCTATTCGAGAAGTACAGACCGATAATGGCTTTGAGTTTACGAAACGGTTTGGAAAAGTCCCAGAAGATGATTTGACACTATTTGAAGAACAATTAAAGGCGTTTCATATTAAGCATCATAAAATCCGTCCCTATACACCGCGACACAATGGCAAGGTAGAACGGTCCCACCGCAAGGATAACGAATATTTCTATGCACGGCACACCTTCTTTTCTTTTGCTGATTTTAAACAGCAATTAGCGGTGCGGAATCGGGAATATAATCGATTTCCTATGAAGCCTTTGGGATGGAAATCGCCCAAAGAGGTACTCGACTCTTTTCGTACAGCATGTAACATATGATTGACAAACCTACACTTTTTTTATAATCTGTCACTATTTTTCTCTTGACTTTTGTCTCAACATGAGATAATCTATATAGGAACTAAAAAATAAAATATTTTTATTTAAGATAAAATATGTTTTTATGTTTTTACCTGTTTTATCTGTAACTTATTATCAGTCAATGGTGCTGTCTTCTATAATGCAACGGGGTATTCCCAAGTCCTTATAGAAGACAGTTATTTTATTTGTTACTCTTATAGAGAGGGTGTTGACAATGAAACAATTAGGTAGAAAAGATTATGTAAATGAACACTTCCCCGTTCCCAAACTAGCGATCTTAGGATTTCAGCATGTACTCGTCATGTATTCGTCAGCTGTTATTGTACCTATTATTTTGGCACAAGCCTTACAGTTGTCGACAGAACAGTTAGCCTTTCTGATTTCAGCAGACTTATTTACCTGTGGTATTGCCACGGTCTTACAGTCTTGGGGGATTGGCCGCTTTATTGGCATCAAACTTCCTGTTGTCTTAGGCTGTGCCGTCATTACCTTAGGGCCCATGATTGCTATCGGTAAAGCCAGCGGCTTGACTGCATTATATGGTGCCATTTTAGTATCAGGCTTGGTTATTTGTATCTGTTCTTTCTTTATTGAACATATTCTAAAATTTTTCCCTAAAATTGTCGCCGGCTCACTGGTCACCATTATCGGCTTTTCTCTCGTCCCCATTGCCTTAAAAGATATGGCAGGCGGCGTCAATGCGCCGACCTATGGTTCTGCTGAAAATTATGGTCTCGGCCTCTTTGTCTTACTCTTAATCTTAACCATTAATAAATGGTGTACAGGGTTTATTAAATCAATTGCTATTTTGATTGGCTTAGTAACGGGTACCATTATTGCTTACTTTTTAGGTATGGTCGATTTTACGCCGCTTACAAAAGCCAGCTGGTTTGCTATGGTTCATCCTTTCTATTTCGGCTTCCCTACCTTTGATACAGGCGATGTCTTATTAATGGCTCTCTTTTTAATCATTAATATTGCCGAATCAGTCGGTATTTTCTACATGATTGCCGATATGTGTGAAGTAGAAATTTCTCATCGTGATATTGCCAACGGTATTCGCGCCGAAGGGTGCGCTCAAATTCTCGGTGGCTTCTTTAACTCTTTCCCTTATGTTACATTTTCACAAAATGCAGGCCTCATGAATATTACAGGGGTCAAAAACCGTCATGTCTTAGTCGCTACGGCCATTATTTTATTAATTCTTGGGGCTGTGCCAAAATTTGCTACCTTAACCACTTTAATCCCTCATCCTGTTCTTGGCGGCGCTATGGTTTGTCTCTTTGGCTCTATCGGCGCTAACGGTATTAAGATTTTATCGTCTATTGATTTCAGTCGTAATGAAAATATCTTAATCGTTGCGTGCAGTGTAGGTATCGGTCTCGGCACAACAGTTACGCCCGGCCTTTTCACCGCCTTCCCGCCGTTCTTCCGGATGCTGTTGGAAAATGGCATTTTTACGGGGACCTTTACAGCCATTATCTTAAACCTCGTTTTTCACTACCAAGATATGTTTCCTAAAACACAAGCACTGAAGGATACACTCCCTGTATCCATAAAAATTAATGAATCAAAATAAGGAGAACCTATGATGTTACTTATTGGAAATGGGCAAGTCTATACCCGCGACCCAAACCAGCCATATATTAAAGACGGAGCCATTTTAGTAGACGGGACAACGATTGCCGCTATTGGTTCAACAGACTCCCTGCGTGCCACATACCGTCAGGCCCGGTATATCGATGCTAAAGGCGGCATCATCATGCCCGGGTTGATTAATATCCACGATCATATCTATAGTTATATGGCTCGCGGCCTTTTTATCAAAGGCTATGCGCCGCAAGGATTTCTCGACATTTTAAACGGTCTCTGGTGGAACATCGACCGCCATCTGGATACGCAGTTAACCTATTTGAGTGCCTTAGGCACCTATATAGACTGTATCAAAAATGGCGTAACGACTATCTTTGACCATCATGCCAGTTACGGTGAAATCAAGGACAGCCTCTTTGCCATTGGCCAAGCGGCGACAGAAACAGGAATCCGCTCCTGCCTCTGTTATGAAGTATCGAACCGGGATGGTGACACCAAAGCCAAAGACGCAATCTTAGAAAATGAACGGTGGATTACCTATGCCCAGCACGATACGAGTGATATGTTAGCCGGTATGATGGGACTTCATGCTCAATTTACCATAAGTGACCAGACCTTTGCCTTAGCAGCAGAACATACGCCCCAAGGCGCAGGCTATCATATCCATGTCGCCGAAGGGATTGAAGATGTAGAACATTGTTTACGTCACTACAATAAACGCATCGTTGACCGCCTGTATGATTGGAATATTTTAGGCCCGCAGACTTTACTAGCCCACTGTATTTATGTCAATACCCATGAAATGGGCCTCATTAAAGATACAGATACCATGGTCGTCCACAACCCTGAATCCAATATGGCCAACGCCTGTGGCTGCCCGCCTACGTTAGACATGGTGCGCCGCCGCATCCTGACCGGCCTTGGTACTGATGGGTACACACAGGATATGATTGAATCCTATAAAGTAGCCAATCTGTTACATAAACATTTCCTCGGCGACCCGAACGCCGGTTTTACAGAAATACCAGAAATGCTCTTTACCAATAATGCCAAAATAGCCAACCGCTATTTTAAAACGCCCTTAGGTATCTTAAAACCCGGAGCCGCTGCCGATATTATCGTCACCGATTATATCCCACCGACACCGTTTACGCCATCATCTCTCAATAGCCACATTCTGTTTGGCATGACAGGACGTAGTGTCATCACCACCATTGCCAATGGCCAAGTCCTCATGCAAGACCGTATCGTAACGACCTTAGATGAAGACGAAATTTTTGCCCGTATCCGAAAAGGCGCTCAAGAACTGAGCAAGCGCCTCAATGCCTAACGGAAGGAGGAATAGTGATGAGTGATACAATGTGTCCCTTACCCTTTGACAGCTTAATGAACTGGCTTTTAGCTACAGCGCCGACAGGCACTATCTTTGGCGTTCATCATCTATATAGAGAGAACTACACGCCACCATACACACTCTTTCAGCGGCACCTCTCGCTGCCCTTAGGGCCTGCTGCAGGGCCGCATACACAACTTGCGCAAAATATTGCCGCAGCGTATGCCGGTGGCGCCCGTTTTTTTGAACTCAAAACGGTCCAAGTCATCGATGGTCCTGATTTACATGTCGAAAAACCGTGTATCACTGCAGCCCACGAATGTTACAACGTCGAATGGTCTACAGAATTAACAGTACCTCAAGCCTTTGCAGAATATGTTAAAGCTTGGTTTCTCCTGCATATTTTAGCCTTAGAGTACGGTTATGGCCGTATAGATGGCTTCCAGTTCAATATGTCTGTTGGCTATGATTTAAAGGGAATAAAAACGAAAAAAATAGATTCCTTTATTGAACACATGAAAGATGCGTCCCAAACTCCTATTTTCCAAGCATGTAAAACCTGGTTGTTACAGCATCTCAAAGCCTTTCAGAACGTATCGCCTGCAGATATAGAATCTATTTCACCACATATTTGTAATGCCCTTACTGTTTCTACGATGCACGGCTGTCCGCCAGCTGAAATCGAACGGATTGTTGTCTATTTACTGCATGAAAAAAAGCTTCATACCTTTGTTAAATGCAATCCCACCCTGTTAGGCTACGATACAGTGAAAGACCTCTTACGTAAGACCGGCTATGGATACATCACGTTTTCACAGGACCATTTTACGCAAGACCTGCAATACAGTGATGCCCTGCCCATGTTACGCCGGTTACAACAACAAGCACGAGAACTGGGATTAACGTTCGGCGTCAAATTGACCAATACCTTCCCGGTGGCAATTACGAAACATGAACTCCCTGGTACAGAAATGTATATGTCTGGGAAGCCTTTATTTTTCTTATCTTTGGCAGTAGCGCAAAAAATCAACCAAGATTTTCACGGTACGTTACCTATGTCCTATAGCGGCGGCGCCGATGTGCATAACATAAAAGACCTCGTCTCTGCCGGCATTTGGCCCGTCACCGTGGCTACGACCTTACTCAAACCGGGCGGCTATGAACGAATCCACCAGCTAGCAGCTAAACTAGAAGGTTTGACGATTCCCCCAGAAGTTGACGGCCGAAAACTTACGACCTTGCTCCAAGAAGCCATTCGAGACCCATATTATCAAAAGCCGAAACGGGCTATCCAACCTGTGCCTGTATCGCCTGCGCCATTGCCGATGCTTGACTGCTTTACAGCACCATGCCAAGGAGCCTGTCCTCTCGGTCAAGATATTCCTACGTACATGACACTCGTACAAGAAGGAAAATATGAACAGGCTTTACGCGTGATTTTAGATAAGAATCCCCTTCCCTTTATAACTGGTACGATTTGTTATCATTCCTGTACTAACTATTGTAACCGGAGGTTTTATGATACAGCCGTCCATATTCGCGCGAATAAGTTAATCGCCGCTGAAAAGGGATATGCTACAGTCCTAAAGCACCTTGCGCCACGGTCTAAGCCCCTTGGTAAAACAGCTGTTGTCCTCGGTGGCGGCCCTGCAGGACTGGCAGTGGCTTATTTTTTAGCCCGTAGCGGCATGACCGTTACACTTCGGGAAAAAGAACGTCAATGCGGCGGTCTGGTTCGCTCCTATTTATGCCATCAGCGGCATCAACTTACAGATGAAGCCATTGATAAAGATATAGCTCTCGTGAAAGCGATGGGAGTCTGCATCATCGAAGAGGCCCCAGACGTGCCATTAACGCAGTTACGAGCAGATTATGACTACGTTATTTTTGCCGTGGGCGCTGTCGCCGCAGGTATTCTCAAGCCATTCGATAAGACACGTCAGCCCCTTCCTAAGGGACGTATCTATAGTGATGCCGGTCTGGCACTGACAGAAAAAGATACAGTCTCCGTTGAAAGCCCTACGAATCTAACGTCTCTCCCAAGAGTCTATGCCATTGGTGACGGCCGGCGTGGTGTTTCTTCTGTCGCCTTAGCCATTGCCGATGCGCAACGTACAGCAGCGGCGATTCTCCCGGCAGAGCAATTCCAGCCGCTCCAGTCTTTAGTCTGTACGGCTACGGCGCCGAACGAGGGCTGTGATGCGCGCTGTCTGCACTGCGATGTCCGGTGCGAACAATGTGTAGAAGCCTGTCCGAACCGGGCCAATATAGTCATTACGATTACCAGAGGACCGCAAATCTTACATCTCGATGGACTCTGCAATGAATGCGGTAATTGCCAGACCTTCTGTCCTTGGTCTGGTGCGCCGTACAAGGATAAATTCACACTATTTCCTACACATGATGCGATGATAAAGAGTCATAATCCTGGTTTTACCGTCATCAATCGATTGTCAGAAACGTATGAATTACGGCTCCAACAAAATATTACGCTACATGAGTTACCATCAGATGATACGTCTGTCCCTATAGCGATTAGAGAATTAATCCAGACTGTATTCCATAAATATGCCTTTTTACTTTAAGAGATGGTGTGGTGATACTGATGAGTGATGTCACTCTTTTTATTAATAATCAACCTGTTACCGTCGATGGAGACCGGCACCTGCTCGATATTCTGCGTAATGATTTACGCTTAAAATCTGTCAAAGACGGCTGTAGTGAAGGTGCTTGCGGTACGTGTACGGTCATTATCGACGGCAAAGCCATGAAAGCATGCGTACAAAAAGCCATGCGCCTCCAAGGGAAACATATCCTCACTGTCGAAGGCTTGTCACCACGGGAAAAAGAGGTCTTTGTCTATGCCTTTGGTGAAGCCGGCGCCGTCCAATGCGGCTTTTGTATCCCTGGTATGGTCATGTGCGCCAAAGCCTTATTAGACCAAAATCCCACACCGAACAGGCTCGATATTGTCCACGCTATTCGCAACAATATTTGCCGCTGTACAGGCTACAAAAAAATCATTGACGGCATTGCCTTGGCGGCCGACATGCTGTACCATCACACGCCCATTCCGACAGAAGAAACGTATCAACATGTCGGTGCCCGCTGCCATCGCATTGATGTCAAAGGAAAAGTACTCGGCACAGGCCAATACGTTGATGACCTCGATGCCGTCGATATGCCGGGCCTATGTTATGGCAGCGCTGTTCGCAGTGCCTATCCCAGAGCGATTGTCAAAGCCATTCATACAGAAGAAGCCCTGGCTCTGCCCGGCATTCTAGGTGTCTTCACGGCAGCCGATATTCCCGGGTCCGTGAAAGTCGGCCATTTAAAGACCGATTGGGATGCCATGATTCCTATCGGTAAAACGACACATTATTTAGGTGATGCCATTGCCTTAGTCGCCGCTGAAAGTCCGGAAATTTTGGCCGAAGCGAAAAAACTAGTCCACATCGATTACGAACCATTACCACCACTCACGGATGCCCGGACAGCCATGCAGCCAGACGCGCCACTCGTCCATGACGAAGAAGACTCGAACATTCTGGTTCACGAACATCTAGTCCGCGGTGATGCCGATGCCGTCATTGCCGCTTCTGCCTATAAAGTGACGAACCATTACGAAACGCCATGGACAGAGCACGCGTTTTTAGAGCCTGAATGCGCCGTTGCCATGCCCTTTGATGGCGGCGTCTATATTTATTCTACCGATCAAGGGGCCTACGACACACGCCGTGAAACGTCACTCATGCTCGGCTTGCCGCCAGAAAAAGTAATTGTCGAAAATAAACTGGTCGGCGGCGGTTTTGGTGGCAAAGAAGACGTGACGGTCCAACATTTAGCGGCTCTCATTGCTTATAAACTGAAACGGCCTTGTAAAGTAAAACTAACGCGCCAAGAAAGTATTCTCGTTCACCCCAAACGTCATGCCTTTAGTATGGACTTAACGACAGCCTGTGACGAAAACGGAAAATTAACAGCCATGAAACTCGTCGCGCTAACCGATAATGGTGCTTATGCGTCTCTCGGCGGCCCGGTCCTGCAACGGGCCTGTACGCATGCGGCCGGACCCTATAATTATCAAACTATTGATATTGAAGGCACTGCCGTGTATACCAATAATCCACCAGCTGGAGCGTTTCGCGGCTTTGGTGTTACCCAGACTATTTTTGCAACAGAAATGAATCTCGACGCCTTAGCCACGCTAGTTGGTATTGACCCTTGGGAAATGCGGTACCGCAACGCCATCCGCCCTGGTGAAGTATTACCAAACGGACAAATTGCTGACCCTTCCACGGGTCTTGTCGAAACCTTACAAGCTGTCAAAGATACATATTACGCCGCCTTCCCCCATGTAGGCCTGGCTTGTGCCTTTAAAAATGCAGGTGTCGGTGTAGGTCTGCCCGATGTAGGCCGCTGTCGTCTTGTCGTCCAAAACGGACACGTCCATATTTACTCGGCCGCTTCGTGTATTGGCCAAGGTGTCGGTACAGTCTTAACGCAGATTATTTCCGATACAGCCCGTATTCCTGCCCACATGATTATCTGGCATAGCCCCAATACAGCTACATCGCCAGATTCAGGCACTACGTCCGGGTCCCGGCAAACTACGATTACTGGCGAAGCAGGCCGGCGCGCCGCTGAGTTATTGCGCCGGGCTCTCTTTACGGCCAAACACTTGCCGTACCAGATGACGAGCCGCAAAAGTGATTACTTAGAAGGCGTGACGATTGACACGGAAGATCCAGACACAGCAGCCATCATCTTTACAGCAGAAGACCTGTCCCTCTTAGAAGGGAAAGAATTTCATGGCGAATACTATGGCAAAACCGATGCCATGGGCGCCCCAGTACCGCACCCTGTCTCGCACGTCGCCTATGGCTACGCCACGCAAGTCTGTCTCCTAAATGACGATGGGACTATTAAAAAGATTGTCGCCGCCCATGACGTGGGCCGGATTATGAATCCCAAAAGCGTAGAAGGACAAATTGAAGGCGGCGTCATCATGGGCTGCGGCTATGCCCTGACAGAGCAATATCCGCTACAAGATGGTAAGCCCTTAGCCAAATATGGGACATTAGGTCTCTTCCGTGCCGATAAAGCTCCTGATGTAGAAGCATTGCCCTTAGAAAAGAAAGGCGTCGATGTAGCGTGCGGGGCTATTGGCGTCGGTGAAATTACCTCGATTCCCACAGCGCCAGCCATTGCCGGAGCGTACTATGCCTTTACGCATACGCTTCCGACAACATTGCCCTTAGAAAATACGCCGTATAGCCGGAAAAAACCAGTTCGTAAAAAAGCATAATGTATCCCATAAAAATAGCGTCCACGTAAATGGACGCTATTTTTATACGTAGCAATGCTACGACTTAGTATACTTCGATGCCTTGTTTCCGCAACACCTTACCAGCCCGTACATCTTGGTATTGGCCGTTTTTGATTTCAAAGACGCCATTGACCATGACATATTCAATCCCTTCGGGATACTGTACAGGGTCGGTAAAGGTTCCTTTGTCGATAACTGTATCTTTATTAAAAATCGTAATATCTGCAAAATTTCCAGCTTTTAATTGGCCCCGTCCTTTGATATGGAACGTTGTCGCCGGTTTCTTCGTCATTTTATAGACTGCATCTTCTAAAGAAAGAGTCTTTTCTTCACGCACGTATTTCCCTAAAATCCGGGGGAAAGCGCCATACACACGAGGATGGGGTTTACCAGCCAAGAGCCCGTCAGTGCAGGCATTCATTTCCGGCCGTTGCAGGAACCGTTTTACATGGTCTTCTGTCCCATAAAAATCAACCATACCGACAGCATTATCTTCTTCAACGAGTAAATCAAAGGTGGCATCATAAGGATTTTTACCACGTAATTTCCCCAGTTCTTCTAAGTTCAGGCCGACAACGTCCTGATTCTTTGCCAAATGAACGCTCGTAATATAGATGCCGCTAAGACCTGCGAAATCGACGAAATTATCCCAGCCCGGAATACCATGTTCCATATCATAGACCATTTTCTTGCGTAAATCAGGCTGTGTCAAGCGCTGTAACGCCGCTTCTGTACCGCCATCATAGACCCAAGGCGGTAAAATAACGCCAAGCATCGTACTGCCTGCTACGTATGGATACTGGTCATACGAAATAGGAATCCCTTCTTTTTCGCCTTCCTCTAAAAGGCTCGCCATGTCATCGACATACTTCCAGTTTTTCTTACCGCATACTTTAAAATGAGAAAAATGAATTTGTACACCCGATTCACGGCCTACACGAATAATTTCTTTCATTGAGTCCACAATCGTATCGGCTTCACTGCGCTGATGCACGACGTAAAGCCCCTTGTATTCAGCGACGACTTTGCACATAGCAATAATTTCTTCTGTATGACTATAGGCGCAGGGCATATAAATCAATCCATCAGAAAGGCCTACGGCGCCGCTTTCCATTTCCCGGCGGACAATATCGCACATTGTATCAAGTTCTGCCGCCGTTGGCTGCCGGTCTTCGAGACCCATCGCTTCCATGCGGACATTACCATGAGGCACGAGATAGCATTCATTGGGTCCTGGCTGCGCTTTGGCAATGAGTTTTAAATAGCCATCGGTTGTTTTATAATGCCAATCGACAGTATCACTAATCCCATCGAGACCAGCCAGATTTTCCCGCCATGGCGCAATATATTGTTCTGGCAACGGAGCCATGGAAATCCCATCTTGACCGAGTACTTCTGTCGTAATACCTTGATGGATTTTGGGTAATACCTGAGGCTTGGTCAAAATCTGTAAATCACTATGGCTATGAGTATCAATAAAGCCTGGTGCAATGACAAGTCCCTGTAAATCAATTGTTTCATCTGCATCACTAATATCGACCTGACCGACAGCCTGAATCGTATCGTTGACAACAAGGACACTGCCAAGATATGGTTTTTGTCTCGTACCGTCAACGATTAATCCATTGTTAAATAAAATTTTCATACTATGCCTACACTTTCTGTACTAGCTTTACTGTACAATATCTTGATACGCTACCTTGCGATAGCGTCGTACTAATTGTCCCATACCGGGTGTACCAAGAAATGTATTTTCTTTAGCGATTAACTGCCCCCGTAAGAATACCTTGTCAATGACACACTGTACGGTCATGCCATCATACGGTGAATAGCCACAAGTAGTGTGTAAATTATCAGGGCCAAAAGTCCGCTTTTGATTAGGATTAATGATGGTAATATCTGCATCCATCCCTGGTAGGAGTGAACCTTTTTGCGGATACAAGCCAAAGATTTTAGCGCTATTCGTACTCGTTACTTGGACGAACCGTTCTAACGAAAGGCGGCCGTTTAGGACTCCTTCACTAAACAATAAAGGCATCCGTTCTTCTACACCAGATACACCACCGGGACAAGCTCTGAAATCATGGACATTTTCTTCTTTTTCTGCCATCATAAAGGGACAATGGTCTGTTGCTACCACTTGAATCGTTCCCTTCCGCAACGCCTGCCACAAGGCTTTATTATCGGCTGCTTTCCGTAACGGCGGTGCCAACATATACTTAATCCCTTCAGCAGGACCACCAGCACTGAACTTGTCATCAGTTAAGAGTAAATATTGGGGACACGTTTCAGCATATATATTATCCTGACCTTGCGCGCGCATGAGTTCTATTTCTTGCACACTTTCATGCGCAGACACATGAACGATATACACAGGTGCATTACCAGCTACACGAGCAACGGCTAAGACCATAGCCACCGCTTCGGCTTCGGCAACACTAGGCCGTGTTAAAGCCTGGCCAATAGGAAGCACTTCTTCTGGCTTTAATTCATTCCGTAACATATTAGTAATCGCATCATTTTCTGCATGCACCGTAAGGAGTCCGTCATACTGTTTGATCACCCGTAAAATAGGTAATAACTGCGCTTCTTGCATCGGGTATCCATACGTCGTATAGGCTTTAAAACTAGGAAATCCTTCCTGAATAATCTCGCCTAAATCATGTAACACAGCATCATCGACGCGTTGAAACACACCGTGAAAACTATAATCAATAGGGCAATCTTTAGCTAATCCCTTATACGTCTCAAAAGGTATCCGCAACGAACAACCATCAGGGCCAAAAGCCATATGGTCAATAATCGTCGTTGTACCACCACAAGCGGCGGCAATGCCACCAGTCAAAAAGGTATCGCACGCCCGATATTTAGGCGATTGTTGCAAATCCATATGGGTATGAGGGTCAATTCCACCGGGGCAGACATACATGCCACTGGCATCAATGACATCTTCGCTACCCTGATGCAGGGACTTACCAATAGCCCAAACCTTGCCATCTTTAATCGTTATATCACTTTGAAAGTGTTCTCCTTCTAAGCAAATCGTACCATTTTTTATAATATAATCCATGTTATGTCATCACTTCTTTTCACACTATCCTTATGATTCATGTTTATCAGGAGCAAGTTCTGTTGTCAATACTTTGGGCGGAAATAGTTTTGAAAAGACTACAAAAGCAATAAACCCAACGATTAATCCCGGTAAAATCGGTTGACCAATTTTCATCCCAAAGAGCAGTCCCTTAGAAAATTGTTCCAAATACACCACCATAATAGTACCGCCTATAAGCGAAGCAATCGTTCCGGCAAAGGAAGCGCCTTTCCAGTAATGACCTAAAACATATGGGAAGAAAGAGCCCGCAGCCCGCAAGGTAAACGAAAACATAAGAATCGTAATAATACTTGACGTATTTAATAAGGCTACGGCTAAGGATAATAATCCAGCCAAAACCATGACGATACGTGTCACTTTCATGACATCACCATCAGTGGCATTAGGATTTATGTGTTCACGATAAATATCGTTCGCAAAGATAGAACCAGCACCTAATAAATCAGAACTTGCGCTCGACATCGTTGCCGAAATAATACCAGAGAACAAAATACCACATACAAGAGGCGGCATGGCATGAACTGCTAATACAGGCAGAGCATACCGGGAACCAACAGATTTGAACATCGCCGCATCAAAAGACCCCATATGGATTAAGGCCAACACAGTGACGCCAAGAATGGCCGGAATAAAGCCGTAGATAAAGTTAATAATAGCCGCTAAAATAGAACCTTGTTGCGCCGCTTTCCCATCTCGTGCCGCATAATACCGTGACACCGCTTCTTGTCCTACTGTAAAGGTCGTAATATACATAATGGTCAAAGAAATAACATCGACTACATCATACCCTTCAAAGAGGTCAAACGTTTCTGGTGGAACATTGGCAACAATTTGATTCCAGCCGCCAGCCAAATCAAATGCATACGGAATAGCAATGGCCATACCAAAGACGATAAAAAATACTTGAATAAAATCGGTCAATGTAACACTCCACAGACCACCCATAATGGAGTAAATCGTAACGATAACACATATTGCTATAACAGAATAGGAAAAACTAAGACCAACCATGGTCGATAAAATGACAGCTGATGCAATCATCTGCGCAGCTGTTGCGCCAACTAAGGGCAAAAACATAATAATCGCTGTAATAATACCGGGAAGTCTGCCATAGCGGCGGCGAAAATATTCCGGTACTGTTTTAACAGTGGCCGCTCTAAACTTAGGAGCTAAAAAGGTTAAAATAACAAAGGCAAATCCCATGGTAATAACATACCAAGCCGCGCTGATACCAAATTTTCCCATTCCTTGTTGTACAACACCTAAGGAACTACCTCCACCGATTTCAGTTGCCGCCAGTGTCCCAGCCATTAAAATCGGACCTAACCGACGACCAGCTACCATAAAATCTTTATTATCCGAAATCATATTTTTGGAATACCAGCCTACAAATAACATAATCGCCATGTAGGCAATAACGACAGCAATAACAATCCATGATGTTTCCATAGGACATTCCCCCTTTTTACGTAACCAAACACAGGAAAAAATCATCTATACAAAAAAGCCAGAACAATATATTCCCCTCGGAAATATTGCTCTGGCTTCATTGCCAACAGTATCTAGTTTGTGCCTTTTATTTTAACAACGCTTTCATTAAGGCTTCATAACAAACAACGGCTTTCGTCAATTGGTCTAATTCGATATATTCATCTACAGTGTGCGCCAAGTTTTCCCGTGACGGCCCCATGCCTAACGTTTTAATATGGGCTTCACCAGCATAATGACTGCCATTGGTGCAGAAATTATATTGTGTAATTTCCGGTGTATATCCTTCATCTAATAATTCTTGATAGGCATCCTGAACGAAGTCATCTTCCGTTTTATATAACCAGCCAGGGAAGAACCGCTGCGCTTTGATTTCGCTGCCCGTATAGCAAACTTCACTTCCTTCACTATACGAGACCTTCGCTTTTAATTCGCTGTCTGTTGCCATGAGTTTGTCCAGTACATCCTGAATCGGTTTCAACACCGATTCTTTTGTTTCTCCAACGAGTAAGCGCCGGTCATAGGTAACGCGGCAATAGTCAGGTACTACAGAGGCGCCGGGATAAGGAGAAGAAATAATATCGGTCAATTCCAAAATCCCGTCACCTAATACATCATGATGAGGCGGCGCAATTTGTTGGATAGCCTGAATGACCTTGGTCATTTTATATACGGCATTAATCCCTTTTTCCGGATTGGCCGAATGGCAAGATTTACCAAAGGTTTCTACAATCACTTCAGCTCGTCCGCGCTGACCAATTTTTAAATTGAGCTGTGACGCTTCACCGATGATAACGTAATCTGGTTGAACATATTTACTGATTTCCCGCGATGCCACACCTTCAAAACATTCTTCGTGTACAACGCCGGCAACAAAGATTTCACCAGCAAAATTTTTATGGGTCTTCGCCGCAAAATCAGCTGCTCCTACAACCATAGCGCATAAGGCGCCTTTCATATCGGATGTGCCACGGCCATACATTTTACCATCATGGATTTCTGCGCCAAAAGGCGGATACGTCCATTCGTCCGGATTCGGTACAGGCACGGTATCCATATGGCCGTCAAACAGAAGTTTTGTCCCTTCTTGTTTCCCTTTAATAGAACCAATCAAATTACCATACCGGTCAACATGAATCGTGTCAAATCCATGGCTTTCCATGTAATGGCGCAACACTGTAGCTACACCGTTTTCATGGCCAGAATAACTTTGGCTTTGAATACATTCTGTACATAAGGTAATGACATCTGTATCTGTGTGTTTCATTGGTACCCCTCATTTCTCGTCTTACGCTTTTTCGTAACTCGACGCTTTACCATCCCAAACGATAGCATCATAATTTGCTTGATCTGTATTCCCTTCTGTGCTAAAGCACAATACAGTTGATGTATCGTCTAGTTGTAAGGTCTTACGATATGTTTCATATGCTGGGTTCGTCATCAATTCTACGACAAGACCACTCGTTACAGCTCCACTTTCACCGGAAATAATGCGTCTATCTCCTGCGACAGGAGCCCCCAAGACGCGCATTCCTTTAGCTGTAATAAAATCTTCACAGGCTATAGCATAGTCAGCATAACTATCGAGAACACGCCACCCAATATCACAGGGTTCGCCGCAGTTAAGACCGGCCATCATGCTATTCATATCGCCTGTAACGAAATGAAGTTTGCCATCATGGGCTTTGGCTGTCCGGAAAATACAATCAGACGTCGTCGGTTCAACGATAGTAATGATTGGTTTATCCTTTCCTGTATATACTTTGGAAAAGAACCCCGTAACAGCACCGGCTAGAGCGCCAACGCCGGCCTGAATAAAAATATGTGTCGGCTTTTCCGGTAATGACTGATACGCTTCCATGGCCATCGTACTATACCCTTGGATAATCCAACGCGGTATATCCTGATACCCCGGCCAGGACGTATCCTGCACCATAATCCAGCCTTTTTCCATAGCTTCTTTATTGGCCAAACGAACAGCATCATCATAATTTAAATCCGTAATAGACGCTTCAGCATGTTCAGCCTGAATATTGCGCAATCGTTCTTCGCTGCTTCCTTTGGGCATATAAACAACAGCCTTCTGGCCTAATTGATTGGCTGTCCAGGCAACGCCCCGGCCATGATTGCCGTCTGTAGCAGTAACGAAGGTTAATGCTCCCAGTTTTTCTTTAATCTCTGGTGAAACCATTCTGCTAAAAGGCAAATCCTGAATATCCATGCCCAAACGTTTAGCAATATAACTGCCAATAGCAAAACTACCGCCTAATACTTTAAAGGCATTGAGGCCAAAGCGATACGATTCATCTTTCACAAAAAAACGATGCAGGCCAATCTTTTGAGCCAAATGGTCTAACCCAACTAACGGCGTTTTCTCGTACATCGGAAAAGACTGATGAAAAGCCTGTACGTGCGCAACATGACTGGCATCCAAAAAAGAAATATCTTCTGGCTGCGCAGCATATCGTTTAAATGGAGTCAGTTCCATCCTTATCTCCTCCTAAATATTTTTATAAAATCATTTTATTATCAATTATTTTTATTGATATTTTTATATTTCTATTACGTTTTAATATTATCTCAATTTGAGACGAATGTCAATAGAAAAAACCGCCAATTCTAGAATTGACGGTTATATTTATTGTAAATGGTACTCTTTTAATTTACGATATAACGTTGCCCGGCTAATCCCTAAAAGAGTTGCCGCTTTATCGACTTTCCGTGGTTCTGACGCCACGATTTTTAAGGCCTTTTCAATAGCTTGTTTCTCTAAAATATGCAGATTCAGCATCTGCGGTTCTTCTGGCATGCTGTTGCCACGGACAGCACTGGCAATCAATTCGGCCATTTTTTCCAAGAATTGAATCATCCATTCTTTATAATCTAAAAAATACGATGTCTGCTCTTTGGAAAAACTAACCAACCCAATGACGCCGACAGCCTTTCCTTCTACCATAATGGGCGCCGCCAATTCTGCATCTTCCGGGCAATCATGATAAAACGGACAGGGCTCACACAAGGCATGCTCACCAGGACAGTCAATAAAACTTAAAACCCCCGTTTTCATGACATGTTCATAAACAAAACTCGCATTTTTCCTGCCACATCCCGTGGCATATTTGCCAGTCCCGGCAATACGAATGCCGCCATCATCTATGACTTCTACTTCCATAGGAATCACTTTAGCAATTGCTTTCGCTGTATGTTGTACCACTGCTGCATGTTCCTGTAAAATACTCATCCCTCTGCCTCCTTATATAAAATAGTATAACATAGGCCTGAGGAATTCCCAACACATTGCACCATGCGCCGGTCCTGTAAGAATCGTTTTATTTACAATCACATTTTTCCAAGATTAATATCCCTGTATATAAAGTTCCTGTCAGAAAAACTCCTACATAAAAATCAGACTTTTTCCGCTACCGCTGTTATCTTTTGTTTATTATACTAAACTCATAAGTTACGTACGAGCGGGTTATTCGAGAAAGGAGTTTTTCTATGTTACAGGCATTGTACAACTTTTTTAAAACTGGTCCTGACATCGAACCGATGAAGGACAAAGACGCTGTAAAAAAGAAATTTGACAGCGTAAAATGGCGCGTTTTCGCATCCATTACGATTGGCTACGCCTTCTACTACATTATCCGTCAAAGTTATTCGGTCATTAAGAAACCGTTACTCGCATCTGGTATCGTTACACCTACGGAAATCGGTATTATTGGTTCTATTTTCTTCGTTACTTATGGGCTTGGGAAATTTACGAACAGCTTCCTAGCAGACCGGATGAATAACAAACGCTTCTTTGCCTTTGGCTTATTCATTTCGTCCTTGACCATGGTCGGCATGGGCCTTGTGAATTCGTTCATTCCCTTGGCTGTCTTGTGGGGCTTGAACGGTTGGTTCCAGTCCTATGGTGCTGGCCCGTCCATCGTTGCCCTGAACCAATGGTTTAGTAACAAACAGCGCGGCACCTTATACGGCGTATGGTTTACGAGTCATAACTTAGGCTCGTCCTTTGCATACTTTGCCATTGCTGCTATCGTTTCGGCCTATAACTGGTCCATGGGCTTTATTGCAGCTGGTATTATTTCCTTAGTCGGTACCCTCTTCATTTACCTCGGCATGAGTGACCGTCCGGAAACACAAGGTCTCCCCAATGGCGCAGTATACTACGGCGAAAAGACGCAGGAACAAATCGAAGCAGAAAAGAACAAATCTGTCGGTTCGATGCAGTGGAATGCAGTTGTTAAAAACCCGGCTGTGTGGATTCTCGGCTTATCTTCCCTTTGCGTTTACATCGCTCGCTATGCTGTTGAAAGCTGGGGCGTTGTCTACTTAACGTCGCAAAAAGGCTACGACATCATGGGTGCTGCCGGTGTTATGGCGTACATGCAGGTTGCCGGTATCTTCGGTGCTCTCCTTTGTGGCTGGATTTCGGATAAATTCTTCAATTCGAAACGCAACATGCCGGCTCTTATTTACGGCGTACTCTACTCCTTATCGATTGCAGGTTTCGTCTGGGCTCCTCAGTCCTTTACGACAGATATGCTCTGCATGACCTTCTACGGCTTTACCATGGGGGCTCTCGTCTGCTACATGGGCGGCCTCATGGCAGTCGACATCGTACCGAAACGCGTTACTGGCGCAGCGATGGGCATGATTGGCCTTCTCAGTTATGCCGGCGCGGCTATTCAGGAATTCATTACTGGTAAACTCATGACGATTACCATCGTTGGCGGTGAAAAAGTATATGATTTCGGCTTGGCTACAGAATTCTGGGTTGGCGCAGCTGTCGTCTCCACTTTGCTTGCTCTCCTCGTTTGGAATGCCAAACCACAGGAAGATTAATATTACTCTCCCCGCTTATCTGAAATAGAAACCCGCTTGGCCTCTACTGGTCAGGCGGGTTTTCTATTTTCTCGGCCCTTCTTTCATGGTATAGTATATATATGATGAATTGCAACTTTTAGTGCGACACTCGTAATTCATGTACAAGTACCTCAAA
>OIXX01000338.1_pt1 | contig 31544 bp, 22 predicted proteins | sample 1588161 | NCBI WGS metagenome assembly OIXX01 (sample SAMN03283274) | human gut metagenome | biome: human-associated habitat; material: feces | host: Homo sapiens | place: Peru | collected 2012
CGCTATGCCACCGAGGCGAAGATGACGCGCCTCTCTGCCGAGCGCATCGCCCAGTTCGAAATCCCCGTTCCACCCCTCTCGGAGCAACGCCGCATCGTCGACATCCTCGATCGCTTCGACGCCCTCACCACCTCGCTTACCGACGGCCTGCCCGCCGAGATCGAGGCGGGCCGCCAACAGTACGAGCACTACCGCGATAAGCTCCTCGACTTCCCGCGTAGGGTGACGTAGCATCTCCGAACCCTTGAAAACGCACGATTCTCACCAGTCCCCAGTCCTCGAAAACACGCGATCGCACGTGAGGAGCTGGGGGTCCGCTCCTTCAAATTCCTCGTCAGCTTCGTAAACGTCTCCGTACATGCATCTGAAATGAAAACCTAAGAAAATCTCGATTCGTGTCTTCAAGCATTGGAATGAATTTTCGAAATGTGTAATATTACGCGTAGTTTAATTTCTGAATAGTGTGATGACGTTCTTAGCCAGGCACCTTGAAGGTTGGGGATAACATGTTGCGACGCAAGGCGCTCGAGCGTTTCAAGTTCTGGAAGTCCAACAAGTCGAAGCAGGCACTACTCGTTACGGGCGCACGCCAGGTGGGCAAGACGTATCTCGTGAGGGAGTTCGCTCGGACTGCATACGCCTCGTTCGTGGAGTTGAACCTGGCTGATGATGGTCTGGCAAGGGATTCATTTGCCAAGGCGACGGATGCGCACGACCTCATGCTGAGGATATCCGTTGCCGCGGGGGCGACTCTCGTCCCTCATGAAACAGCGATCTTCCTGGATGAGATTCAGGAATGCCCCGCGATTATGCGTCATATCAAGCAGCTCATCGACGCACAGCAATACGACTTTATTCTTTCGGGATCTTTGCTCGGCGTAATGCTTGAGGGGGTTGACACCCTACCTGGAGGTTATATGACCGAGGTGACCATGTACCCGCTGGACTTTGAGGAGTTCTGCTGGGCAAATGGCTTCCCAATCGAGGCATGGGATGTGGTCTCCCGGTCGTATGAGAAGAAGGCGCCCGTGCCCGACTTCATGCACGACAAGCTTTTGGCGCTCTGGCATAGGTACCTGCTCGTTGGCGGCATGCCCGATGCCGTTCGGTCGTTCGTGGAGACCGGTACCATCGACCAGGTAAGGGTTGTGCAGGCGGACATCCGGAGGCTCTATCGGCGGGATATCTCGAAATATGCCCCCAAGAGCGAGCGAATGGTCATCCAGAACATTTTCGACCTTATTCCCAGCGAGCTCACGGGCACGAGTCGGCGTTTCAAACTCAGTTCAATTGAGGATGTCAAACGCTTTAGCCAGGTCACCAATGAGTTCCTGTGGCTCAAAGCATCCGGCGTGGCGCTACCCACGTATGCGGTGACGTGTCCGGCGGCCCCCTTGCTCCTTACGCAGAAGGACAATAACTTCAAGCTGTTCATGTCCGATGTCGGTCTTCTCACCAGCACGTTTATCAAGCGCGCCTCGGCAGATCTGCTTGATGGCAAGAACAGAATGAATCTGGGCGGTGTCTACGAGAACGCGGTGGCGCAGGAGCTTACCGTGCATGGATTCGACCTACGCTATTACAGCAGCAGGAAGGTGGGTGAGCTTGACTTCGTCATCGAAACGGACGGCGGTGCCGTCATTGCCCTTGAGGTGAAATCCGGCTCGTCGTATGCCGCGCACGCAGCGCTGGATCACGCCCTTGCCCACGAGGGCTTTGGCATCGACAAGGCGTTCGTGCTTGCCGAGACCAATGTCTTCTGCGACGGCCCCATCACATATCTGCCAGCCTATATGGTTTCAATGCTCAAAACGAGCGAGGTAAACGCATGACTAATCACTTCGCTGTGGATTCGTGCCCCAAAACCTACTCCGTCCTCCTTGAGGGCCCGGAGGCGACGGTGTGCGCCCAGGCGCCCGCATCGCCCGTCGATACCGCGGCATACCAATCCGAGGCAGAGCTCGAGCGCGCGCTTATCGACCAGCTCGTCGCCCAGGGCTATGGCAGACTCACCGTGCACGACGAGGCCGGGCTCGTCGCCAACCTGCGCGAGCGCATCGAGGAGCTCAACGGCTTCAGGTTCGCGGACGCCGACTGGGATGCGTTCTTCCGTGAGCACATCGCCAACGGCGCCGAGGGCATCGTCGAGAAGACGCGGCGCATCCAGAACGCGCCGATCATCGACTTCCAGATGGCGGATGGCACGTTGAAAAACGTCATGCTGCTGGACCGGGACCACATCCACCGCAATCGCCTGCAGGTCATGAACCAGTACGAGGCGGGCGAGGGCGCCCACGAGAACCGCTACGACGTTACCATCCTCGTGAACGGCCTGCCGCTCGTGCACATCGAGCTCAAGCGCCGCGGCGTGGTGCTTCGCCAGGCGTTCAATCAGATCGAGCGTTACCAGCGCGAGAGCTTCTGGAGCGAGTCGGGACTCTTTGAGTACGTCCAGATCTTCATCATCTCCAACGGAACGCGCACCAAGTACTACTCCAACACGACCCGCTGGCAAAAGACCAACGGCGACCGCGGGCGCAAGACGAGCGCTTCCTATCAGTTCACGAGCTGGTGGACCGATGCCGAGAACCGCAAGATCATGGACCTTGCCCCGTTTGCGGCGTCGTTCCTCTCGCGCGGCACGCTCCTCATGGTGCTCACCCATTACTGCGTCTTCGACGTGAGCGAGAATCTGCTCGTGATGCGCCCGTACCAAATCTGCGCCACCGAGCGTATCCTCAACCGTATCCTCATCTCCGAGTCCGATAAAAAGCGCCTGGGTACGCTCGACGCCGGCGGGTACGTGTGGCACACCACGGGTTCGGGCAAGACGCTCACCTCCTTTAAGGCCGCCATCCTCGCATCGCGGATGGATGGGGTGGACAAGGTGCTCTTTGTGGTGGACCGCAAGGATCTGGATTACCAGACCATGAAGGAGTACAACAAGTTCCAGGAGGGTGCGGTCAACGGTTCCACCGATACCAAAGCCCTGAGCCGGAACCTGGAGTCCATGGCGGCGGACCGGCGAATCTGCGTCACCACCATCCAGAAGCTTGCCGTCTACCTGTCGAAAGCCGAGCGCGGTGGCGAGGTCTTCTCGCGTCACGTGGTGTTCATATTCGACGAGTGCCATCGTTCGCAATTCGGTAAGATGCACAAGGCGATTACCAAGTACTTTAGGAACTACCACCTATTCGGTTTTACCGGGACGCCCATCTTTGCCAAGAACGCCGGCACGGGCGGAGACCCGGAGCTGCGCACGACCGCTCAAGCCTTTGGCGAGTGCCTCCACAAGTACACGGTTGTGAACGCCATCGACGACGGTAACGTGTTGCCCTTCCGGGTGGACTACGTTAAGACCTTCCACCATGCGGACGGCAGGCCCGACGAGCGGGTGGAGGGCATCGACACCAACACGGCATGGCAGAATCCGCGGCGCATCGAGCTCGTCTCCGAGTACATCCTCGACCACTTTGCCCAGAAGACCAAGCGCGACGGGGCGGCCTACCAGTACGGGAGTGCGCGGCGGAACGGCTTCAACGCGTTACTCGCCTGTGACTCCATTCCCACCGCCCAGGCGTATTACAAGAAGATCCGCGAGCTCGATGTCTCGCGTCCCGGTCCCAACCTCAAGGTCGCCACGATTTTCACGTTCGAGGCGAACGGGGACGAGGCCGACGGCATGCTCGCCGATGAGTCCATGGACGCCGATGCCATGCCGGCCGCCGACCGCGAGTTCCTCGATGCCGCGATCGGTGACTACAACGCGATGTTCGGCACGAGCTGCGGAACGGACGCCAAGGGATTCGACGCCTACTACAAGGACGTCTCCATGCGCCTGAAGGGCGATGACGGGGTCAAGAAGCTGCCGGAGAACCAGTGCCTTGACCTGCTCATCGTGGTCAACATGTTCCTTACCGGCTTTGATGCCAAGACGCTGAACACCCTTTGGGTTGATAAGAACCTCCGCATGCACGGACTCATCCAGGCGTTCAGCCGCACCAACCGCATTCTCAACTCGGTTAAGACCTACGGCAACATCGTGTGCTTCCGGGACCTGTCCCGGCAGGTTGATGAGGCGCTCGGGCTCTTTGGCGACCCGAATGCCGGCGGTATCGTGCTGCTCCGGCCGTATGAGTCGTATTTCAAGGAGTATGCGGAGAAGCTCGATGAGCTGCGCACGGAGTTTCCGCTTTCGGGCTTCATGCTTTTAGGTGAGAAGGCCGAGCGGGCGTTCGTCATCCTCTTTGGGCAGATCCTGCGGTTGCGGAACATCCTCCAGAGTTTCGACGCCTATAAGGCGGATGACCCCATGGGTGAGCGCGAGTTGCAGGATTATCAGAGCCACTATCTCGACCTGGCCGATAAGTACAAGCGGCAGAAGAAGGCCGAGCTCTCGAGCATCGCCGATGACCTGGTGTTCGAGATGGAGCTCGTGAGCCAGGTGGACATCAACATCGATTACATCCTCATGCTCGTGGAGCGCCTGCATGGCGGTAACGCCAGCGACAAGGAGATCTCGGAGAAGATTCGTAGCTCGGTTGCCGCCTCACCGGAGCTGCGCGACAAGGCCGATTTGATCGAGGCGTTTTTGCGGATGGTTGGCTTTGACGGCGGCGAGGGGTCGCGGAAGCTGATGGCCGATGCGGGCGATACCCCTGCGGCGCGTCATGCCTATATCCAGGGGGAATGGAAGAAGTTCGTGGCCCGTTCGATGGAGGAAGAGATCGAGGAGGCGGTGAGCGAGCAGAACCTCAAGCCGCAAGAGACGCGCGAGCTCATCTCCGAAACGTTCGAGACGGGAAGCGTGCCCGATCAGGGCGTCTCGGTGGGGAAGATCATCAAACCCGTCTCGCGCTTTGCGAAGGGTAATCCCTACGGTGCGAAGCGTGAGGCTGCGGCGGCGTTCATCTTGGCGTTCTATAACAAGTATCGGAGCCTCACGAGAAGCTATCCCGCCGATTTGGAATACGACGCCGACAAGCCGACCAAATAAGGCTCGGTGCATTGCCGGTCTCGAGCTGGGTGTCGGGCGGAGGCATATGGGCGAACGCCGCCTGCGTCCGCGCCCCAGGCAGTTCATTCGCTAGGATAGTAGGCGCACGCAGGCGCTGACGGAAACGGGGTTTTGCATGATCGAGGTGTCGAACATACGGGTGGCGCTGGATGCCGGTCGCGATGAGCAGGGGCTTCTCGCCGCCACGCGTCGGCGAGCGCTCAAGATCCTGGGCCTGCATCCGGCGGATGTCGAGGCTGCGGAACTCGCCCGCGTGTCCGTGGATGCGCGTAAGAAGAAAGACGTCCACTTTGTTGCGAGCGCCCGTCTGACCCTGCGTCGCGGCCTCTCGGATGGCGCGGTCGTCGCCGAGGTTCCCGCACGCGACGCTTCGCACGTGGCGGTGCTCGACGCCGCGCCCGCGGCCTGGCCCCGGCTCCAGCCGTCCGGTGCTGCCCTTGCGGAGCGTCCCGTGGTGGTGGGAGCCGGCTGCGCCGGCCTCTTCTGCGCGCTCGCCCTCGCCGAGGCGGGGCTCAAGCCGCTGCTCATCGAGCGGGGCGACGACGCCCGTCGGCGCACGGATCGCGTGACGCGCTTCGACCGCACGGGAGAGCTCGACCCCGAGTGCAACATCCAGTTCGGTCTGGGCGGCGCCGGAACGTTCTCGGACGGCAAGCTCACCACGGGCACGCGCAATCCCGATCACCGGCTCATCCTGCAAACCTTCGTGGAGGCGGGCGCCCCGCGCGAGATCCTCTGGGACGCCAAGCCGCACATCGGCTCGGACATCTTGCCCGACGTGGTGGAGGCGATCGTTGCGCGCATCCGGGCGCTGGGCGGCGAGGTGCGCTTCCGCTGCCGGCTCACGGACATCGAGCGCGGGTCGTCGGGCGAGGTACGCGGCATCTCCGTGGAGGCCGCCGACTCTGCGGGCAGCGCCGTCACGGCCGATCGAATCCCCTGTGATGCCGTGGTCCTCGCCTGCGGCCACTCCGCCCGCGACGTCTTCGAGATCCTGCGCGCCCGCGGCTTTGAGCTGCAGCGCAAGACCTTCGCCATGGGTGCGCGCGTGGAGCACCTGCAGCGCGACGTGGACCGCGCCCAGTACGGCCCCGCGGCGGGGCATCCCTCGCTCGGCGCCGCGCCCTACAAGCTGGTGGCGCACGGTGCCGCGGGCCGCAGCCTCTACACCTTCTGCATGTGCCCGGGCGGCGAGGTGGTGGCGGCGGCGAGCGAGCCGGGCGGCGTGGTCACCAACGGCGCGAGCCTGCACGCGCGGGCGGGCGCCAACGCCAACGCTGCGCTCCTGGTGAACGTCAACCCGCAGGACCTTCCCGGCGACGACGTGCTCGCGGGGGTGGCGCTCCAGCGCCGGTGCGAGCGGGCGGCCTTCGAGCTCGGCGGGGGAGGATACCAGGCCCCGGTACAGCTCGTGGGCGATTTCCTAGCCGGTCGTCCGAGCGCGGGCCCCGGTCGCGTGAAGCCCACCTACCCGCGCGGCGTTTCGTGGGGCGCCATCGACGGCTGCCTGCCCGCGCACGTGGCCGAGACCATGCGCGCCGGCATTCCCCTGCTCGCGCGCAAGCTCCGCGCCTTCGGGGATGCCGAGGCCGTGCTCACCGCCGTGGAGTCCCGCTCGAGCTCGCCCGTCACCGTGGTGCGCGACCGTGCGTGCGAGGCGGCGGGCGCGCCCGGCCTCTACCCGTGCGGCGAGGGCGCGGGGTACGCGGGCGGTATCATGTCGGCCGCGGCCGACGGCATCCGCGTGGCCCGCGCGATCCTCGGCGACGTCCCGGCGGGCCGCTAAACCGGGCCGCCGCCCGCCGCCCACCCGCTTCGCATCGCTGCTGCGTTCTCCGCGGAATCATCGGCCCGGGTTTTTCCTCCCCGTTGTTTTGGGTATATGGTGGTGCGGACTATTCGGGACCGCTGAGAAGGAGCATCCATGACCGAAGCCGGACATCCCAAGCAGACCAAGATTATCCTCATTACGGGCTACCTGGGCGCGGGTAAGACCACGTTGCTGAACCACATCCTCGCCAACGACCAGGGCATCCGCGCGGCGGTGCTCGTGAACGACATTGGCGAGATCAACGTGGACGCCGACCTGATCGCCAAGGGCGGCCTCTCGCAGGTCGACGGCGAGCTCATCCCCATGACCAACGGTTGCCTCTGCTGCACGCTTTCCGACGATCTCTCGCGCCAGCTCGAGCAGATTGCAGCCTCGGGTGACTTCGACTACATCATCATCGAGGCCTCGGGCATCTGCGAGCCGGTGCCCATCGCGTACACCATCTCCAACTTCTGCGACCGCTCCAAGTGGGACGGCGCGGCTCCGCTCGACCTCGATAACATCGTGGCCGTGGTGGACTGCGCGCGCATGTGGGACGAGTTCAACGGCGGTCGCGACCTGCTGGCCGAGGATGTGGACGAGGAGGACCTGGAGGCCCTGCTCATCCAGCAGATCGAGTTCTGCTCCACCCTCATCCTCAACAAGTGCGACCAGGTGACGCGCGAGCAGATCGACGAGCTGCGTGCCATCGTCCGCGGCCTGCAGAAGGACGCCGTGATCGTGGAGGCCACGCAGGGCAACGTTCCCATGAGCGAGCTGCTGGACACCAACCGCTTCGACTTCGACAAGGTCTACGGTTCCGCCGTGTGGATGGACGCCATGGAGCACCCGGAGGACCACGACCACGACGACCATGAGCATCACGACCACGATGACGACGATCATGACGAGCACGATCATGAGCATGGTCACGGCCATCATCACCATCACCACCACGACCATGAACACGGCGAGAGCCACGAGCTGCTGGAGTACGGCATCGGCACGTTCGTGTACGAGCGCCGCCGCCCCTTCGACCTCTCGCTGCTGAACGGCTTTGCTGCCACGTGGCCGCGCGAGATCATCCGCGCCAAGGGACAGGCCTGGATCTCGGAGAACCCCGACATGTGCTGCCTCTTCGAGCAGGCCGGCAAGCAGTTCAGCCTGTCCGAGCAAGGGCTCTTCATTGCCTCCGCACCCGAGGACAAGCAGAAGGAGCTGCTGGCTGAGAATCCGCAGATCGCAGCCGAGTGGGATCCCGTTACCGGTGACCGCATGACCAAGATCTGCTTCATCGGCCGTCACATGGACAAGGACGCGCTCATTGCCGGTCTGGACGCCTGCCTGACCGACTGGGTGGACGAGTAAGACCTGACCGGCACCCGCGCAGCGAAGGGTCCCTCTGGCGCTGCGCGACTTTCCGAGCGAACTGAGAAGACGCCCGGGCCAAGCCTGGGAACGCACTGCGGTTCCGTCGCGGCATCGACCGCGTACGACGTATTCGTTCAGTGCGTTCCTGCGGCTCGGCCCGGGCGTCCTTGCTATGATGGTTCGCGGCACATGTGCACAAGTGAAAGGACATCCATGAACCGCACCAAGATCGCGCAGCTTCACGCCGATGCGGAGCAGCTCGGCGGCCAGACCGTCACCGTGGCGGGCTGGGTCAAGTCGATTCGCGATATGAAGAACTTCGGCTTCGTCACGCTGAACGACGGCAGCTGCTTCAAGGACCTGCAGGTGGTCATGAACCGCGAGGCGCTGGCCAACTACGACGAGATCGCGCGCCAGAACGTGTCCGCGGCGCTCATCTGCACGGGTGAGCTCAAGCTCACGCCCAACGCCCCGCAGCCCTTCGAGCTCCAGGCGACGGAGATTCGCGTTGAGGGAGCCTCGGCGCCGGACTACCCGCTGCAGAAGAAGCGCGCCACCGTGGAGTTCCTGCGCACGCAGCAGCATCTGCGCCCGCGCACCAACCTGTTCCGCGCCGTGTTCCGCGTGCGGAGCGTGGCCGCCGCGAGCATCCACCGCTTCTTCCAGGATCGCGGGTTCTGCTACGTGAACACGCCCATCATCACCGCGAGCGACTGCGAGGGCGCGGGCGAGATGTTCCGCGTCACCACCATCGACCCCGCCAACGTGCCCGTGGACGAGCAGGGGAATGTGGACTACGGCCAGGACTTCTTCGGCAAGCCCGCCTCGCTCACCGTCTCCGGCCAGCTGAACGCCGAGAACTTCGCCATGGCCTTCGGCGACGTCTATACCTTTGGCCCCACGTTCCGTGCCGAGAACTCCAACACCACGCGCCATGCCGCCGAGTTCTGGATGGTGGAGCCCGAGATCGCCTTCGCGGACCTCGAGGACGATATGAACCTGGCCGAGGACATGCTGCGCAGCGTCATCCGCGACGTCATGGACCGTTGCCCCGACGAGCTCGCCATGCTCAACAAGTTCGTGGACAAGGGCCTGCTCGAGCGCCTGACGCATGTGGCGGGCAGCGACTTCGCGCGCGTGAGCTACACCGACGCCATCAAGATCCTGGAGGACGCCGTTGCCGCCGGGCATCAGTTCGACTATCCCGTGAGCTGGGGTATCGACCTCCAGACCGAGCACGAGCGCTTCCTCACCGAGGAGCACTTCAAGCGCCCCACGTTCGTGACCGATTACCCCACCGAGATCAAGGCCTTCTATATGCGCCTGAACGACGACGGCAAGACCGTCGCCGCGGCGGACTGCCTGGTGCCTGGCATCGGCGAGATCATCGGCGGCAGCCAGCGCGAGGAGCGCCTGGACGTGCTCGAGCGCCGCATCGCCGAACTGGGCATGGATGCGAGCCAGTACAAGTACTACCTGGACCTGCGCCGCTATGGCACGTGCCGCCACGCGGGCTTTGGCCTGGGCTTCGAGCGCCTGGTGATGTACCTCACCGGCGTGGGCAACATCCGCGACGTCATCCCGCATCCGCGCACGGTCGGTAGCTGCGACTTCTAATCGCGAGCGCCTCTGTTTCCCGCGCCCCCGTTCGCACTGCTCGCGGATGGGGGCGCAATCTTAACGCCGGCGGCGATACGCGCAAGACCGTTCATCCACTTTTCGGTGCGGCGGGCGTAAAACCGCTAGACTGAGGACGATTTGGGTACAGGCGGCGGCAGGCGAGGGAGCGACGATGCGCACGGTCGACATGGATGGCATGCAGGTGGAGATTCCCGATGAGGAGGCCTCCTCGGAGCGTCCGGATTACGGACTGATCCCATTCGACACGCTGGCCAACACACGCGACCTGGGCGGGTTGACCGGCCTGGACGGGCGCCGCATCAAGCGGGGGCTGCTGCTCCGTTCCGGCGCGCTGGGTCTCGGCTCGGCGCAGGATATCGCGCGGCTCAAGCGCGACTACGACCTGCGCGTCATCATCGACCTGCGCAACGATGACGAGCTGATCGAGACACCCGACCCGCTCGACGTCTTCCCCGGCGTTCGCTTCGTCCAGGCGGATATCCTGCGCGCCTCTGCGGCGGGCATCTCGCAGGATGCCGTGGCGCGCGTGCGGGAGGCGCAGCGCCGTGCCGCCGAGGAGGACGACCCGGTGCTCTTCATGGAGCTGCTCTACCCGCATCTCCTGCTCGATGATTCCGGTATCGAGGGCTACCAGGGCTTCCTGTACTCGTTGCTGGCGTGCGACGAGGGTACGGCGCTCTGGCACTGCCATGTGGGGCGCGACCGCTGCGGCATGGCGTCCATGCTCATCGAGGCAGTCCTCGGCGTCTCGCGCGAGGATATGGCCAACGACTACCTGGCGACGAACCTCTTCGCGCCGCGTCAGCTCACCCGCGAGGCGCCGGCGAGCCTTCGTTCGTTCAACGCCGCGGTGGATGCGCTCGAGAAAGTGTACGGCAGTGTGCTCGGCTACGTGCTCGACGAGCTCGAGTTCACCATGGCGGATGTAAACGAGCTGCGGGCGCGCTACCTGGAGGCGTAGCGGCCCGCAGCTCGTTGTTCCTACTGCTTGTTTGGCGCCGGTGCTATCCGTTCCGAACTACTGGACCAGCAGCTTGGCGATCTGCACGGCGTTCGTGGCGGCACCCTTGCGGATCTGGTCGCCGCAGCACCAGAAGGTGATGCCGTGCTCGGGCCGCGGGTTGGAGATGTCCTGGCGCACGCGGCCCACGTAGATCAGATCCTGATCGGACGTGTCCAGCGGCATGGGCCAGCGGTCGTGCACGTTCTCGGCTGTGAGGTCGTCCACCAGCTTGACGCCGGGTGCGGCGGCGAGGGCCTCGCGTGCCTCCTCGACGGTGATGTCGCGCTCGAACTCCAGCGTGATGCTCTCGGAGTGGCTGCGGAGCACGGGCACGCGCACGCAGGTGCAGTTCACGCGCAGCTCCGGCAGGTGCATGATCTTGCGGCCCTCGTTCTGCAGCTTCATCTCCTCGGAGGTGAAGCCCGCGAACTTCTCGCCGCCGATCTGCGGGATCAGGTTGCTCGCCAGCTGCGCCGCGAAGGCGTGGGGCTCGGGGATCTGCTCACCGCGGCCGAGCGCCGCCAGCTGCTCCTCCAGCTCGGCCATGCCGGGCGCACCGGCGCCGCTTGCGGCCTGGTAGGTGGAGACGACCATGCGCGTCACGCCGGCCAGCTGGTGGAGGGGCCAGGTGGGTACGAGCCCGATGATGGTGGCGCAGTTGGGGTTAGCGATGAGGCCGTGGTGCCACTTCACGTCGTCGGCGTTGATCTCGGGCACCACCAGGGGCACGTCGGCGTCCAGGCGGAAGGCGTGGGAGTTGTCCACCACCACGGCGCCGCGCTTCACGGCCTCGGGCAGCAGCTGCTTGGCGATATCGTCGCCGGCGGCGCCGAGCACGATGTCGCAGCCGTCGAAGGCCTCGGGGCGGGCCTCCTGGATCGCAACCTCACGGCCGGCGAACTCGACCGTCTTGCCCGCGCTGCGCGCGCTCGCCAGCAGGCGCAGTTCGCCCACGGGAAAGTCCTGCTCAACCAGGCACTGGAGCATCTGCGTGCCCACCGCGCCCGTGGCGCCCAGAATCGCGACGGTGTACTGCTTGGACATAAGAGCTCCTCTCCGATGGGGCGAGCGGCCTGCGCGGTCCTGCCCCATGTTTGGGTTACTTGTCGATGTTCTCTCCGCCGAGGATGTTCGTCATCGCCACGTTCGAGGCGCGCACGGTGGCTTCCAGCTCGGAAATTTCCAGGATGCGGTCGCCGTCGGAGAACGCATCGTAGATCACGCGGATGGCGCGCTCGAAGTCGCTCTCGGAGACGCCGACGATGATGTTGATCTCGTCCGAGCCCTGGGCGATCATGCGGATGGAGATGCCTTCCGCGCCCAGCGCCGCGAACAGCGAGCCGGACACGCCGGGGCGGCCGATCATGTTGCGGCCCACCGTGGAGATGAGCGCTAGGCCATCCGCGACCTGGATCTCGTCGGGGTGAATCTCGGCCTTGATGTCGGCGATGATGCTCCAGATGGAATCCTTCACATCGGTGCCCTGCACGACCACGCCGAACGAGTCGATGCCGGAGGGGATGTGCTCGATGGACACGCCGTAGCGCTCGAAGACGGAGAGCGTGCGGCGGATGATGCCGACCTCGCGGCACAGGTGCGTCTTCATGATGTTGATGGCCAGGAAGTCGCGCTTTCCGGTGATGCCCGTGATGATAGGCTCGGACTCCGAGGCGCCGGCGCTCTCGGAGATGATGGTGCCGGGGTCCTCGGGGCGGTTGGTGTTCTTGATGACGATGGGGATGTCGGCGTCGCGCACGGGGAAGATGGCCTCCTCGTGCAGCACCGAGGCGCCCATGTAGGAGAGCTCGCGCATCTCGGAGTAGGTGATGCGGGCGATGGGCTCGGGGTTCTCGACGATCCGCGGGTCGGCGGAGAGGAAGCCCGAGACGTCCGTCCAGTTCTCGTAGAGGTCCGCGGAGAGGCAGTTGGCAGCGATGGCGCCGGAGATGTCGCCGCCGCCGCGGTCGAGCAGCTTGACCTGGCCCTCGCGCGTGGCGCCGTAGAAGCCGGGGAGCACGAAGCCGCCCTTGGGCGCGCGCTCGGCGAAGAGCTCCTTGGTGCGGTTCATGGAGAGGGTGCCGTCGTGGTGGAAGGCGACCACATCGGCGGCGTCCAGGAACGGCAGGCCCAGGTACTCGGCCATGAGGCGCGCGGTGAAGTACTCGCCGCGGGAGACGAGCTCCTCGGTGGAGAACTCGCCCTTGCGGGCGCGGTCGGAGAAGTCGGCAAACTCCTGGCGGATGGGGTAGGCGAGGCCCAGCTCGTCGGCGATGTCGAAGTAGCGCTGGCCGATGTCCGCGAGCAGGTCGTCGCAGCTCACGTGGAAGCGCACATGCGCGTCTACCAGGTAGAGCAGGTCGGTGACCTTGGAATCCTCTTTAAAGCGGCGTCCGCAGGCAGAGACCACCACAAAGCGGCGGGCGGGGTCCGACTCGACGATGCCACGGATTTTGCGGAAGTGGTCGGCGTCGGCGACGGAGGAGCCGCCGAACTTTGCGATCTTTATCATGTCGGCGCGGTTACCTTTCTGGGCTGTTGCGACTCGCTCGGCGCGCTCTGATACCATGGGGGCCAAACGACACCCATGAGCAACAGAGGAGTAGTTACATGGGCACCTATCATAGTACACGCTCCCGCACGTTAGCCTGCTCGAGCAAAGATGCCATACGCCGCGGCCTCGCTCCCGACGGCGGACTCTTCGTCTCCGATGAGCTGGGAGAGAAGAAACTCGACGTAGCCGGGCTTGCGGATCTCTCTTACCACCAGATCGCCCGCACCGTGCTGGGTTTGTTGCTAGATGATTACACGGACGCGGAGGTCGCCGCCTGTGTTGACGAGGCCTACACGGGCACCTTCGCGAGCCCCGAGGTCACGCCGCTGGTGGGGCTGGACCACGCGCCCGACGGCGGGGCCGTCCCCACTTTCGTGCTCGAGCTCTTCCACGGGCCCACGAGCGCCTTCAAGGACGTAGCGCTGCAGATGCTGCCCCGCCTCATGGCTCGCACGGGCACCGCGGAGGGCGAGGCCGCCCAGAAGATCATGATCGTCACCGCCACCTCGGGCGATACGGGCAAGGCGGCGCTCGCCGGTTTTGCCGACGCGCCCGGCACGGGCATCACCGTCTTCTATCCCGAGGGCAAGGTCTCCCGCGTGCAGGAGCTGCAGATGTCCACGCAGGAGGGCGGCAACGTGGCCGTGTGCGGCGTGCGCGGGAACTTCGACGACGCCCAGAGTGCCGTCAAGCGCATCTTCGGCGACCGCGAGCTGGCGAAGCGCCTGGCCGAGCGGGGCGTGGTGCTCTCGAGCGCCAACTCCATCAACGTCGGCCGCCTGGTGCCGCAGGTGGTGTACTACTTCGCCGCTTACGCGCAGTTGCTCCGCTCGGGTGCGATCCAGCCGGGCGACGCGGTGGAGTTCTGCGTGCCCACCGGCAACTTCGGCGATATCCTCGCCGGCTACTACGCCCAGCGCCTGGGCCTTCCCGTGGCGCGCCTGGACGTGGCGAGCGACCGCAACAACGTGCTGATCGACTTTCTCAAGACCGGCGCCTACGACCGCCGGCGCGAGTTCTTCACCACCACCTCGCCGAGCATGGACATCCTCATCTCCTCCAACCTGGAGCGCATGCTCTACTACGTGAGCGGGGGAGACGAGGCGCTCGTGGCCTCGCTCATGACCGACCTCTCGAATGAGGGTTGCTACCAGGTGCCCGAGGAGCTTCACCGGGGCATCCGCGCGCTCTTCGACGGCGGTTGGGCGAGCGAGGAGCAGGTGGCGAGCGCCATCAAGCATTGCTGGGACGAGAACGGCTACGTGATAGACCCGCACACCGCCTGCGGTTTCCACGTGCTGGAGGAGCTGCCCGCCGCCGAGGGGGCGCGCGCCCGCGTGCTGCTCTCCACGGCGAGCCCGTACAAGTTCCCGCGTGCGGTGGCGGGGGCGCTCGACCTGGACGTGCCGGCCGACGACTTCGCCTGCATGGACGTGCTTGCCCGCGCCACGGGCACGGTGCCGCCCCGCCAGCTCGCCGAGCTCTCTGAGAAGCCCGTGCGCTTTGCGGACGTTGAGGACATCGACCAGCTGGGCGCCTACGTGGAGCAGGCCGCGGCGAGGCTGTAGAAGGGGATACGAGGCGGACGGGTCGGGAGCGCCGCCCGTCGTAGATTCCGCACGAGTCGGAGGCGCCTGGGGCGCCTCCGTGCGGGCAGGACTGACCGAGCGACGGGCGGTGCTCCCGACCCGTCCTTCAAGGGAGCTTCCAACATGATTAAGATCACTGTACCGGCAACCTCGGCCAACCTGGGCATCGGCTACGACACGCTCGGCATGGCGGTGAGCCTGTACTCGCACTTCACCTTCGACCGCGCGGATGAGCTGACCATCACCGGCTGCCCCGAGGAGTTCCAAAACGAGGACAACCTGGTCTACGTGTCGTTCGTGGACGCGCTCGCCGCCTGGGGCGTGGAGCCGTTCCCGGTGAGCATCGACATCGCCACCGACGTGCCCGTGGCGCGCGGTCTGGGCTCCAGCTCCACCTGCGTGGTGGCGGGCATCATGGCCGCGGCGGCGCTCACGGGGCACACCGTGGGCCGCGAGGAGCTCGTCGCCATCGCCACGAGCGTGGAGGGCCATCCCGATAACGTGGCGCCCGCGCTGCTCGGCGGAGCGGTGTGCTCGTTCACGCCGGAAGGGGAGCTCCCGCGCTGCCTGCGCTACGACGTGAGCGACAAGCTACAGTTCATCACCGTCATCCCTCCCTACGAGGTGCACACGAGCGAGGCGCGCAAGGTGGTGCCGCGCGAGATCCCGCTCTCCACCGCCGTGTGGCAGATGGGCCGCGTGGCCGGCCTCACGCGCGGGCTCGAGACGGGCGACGCTGACCTGATCGCCGCCGCCAACGACGACCGCCTGCAGGAGCCTTACCGCCGCAAGCTCATCCCCGACTACGACGCCATCCGCGAGACCTGCCTGACGGGAGGCGCCAAGACCATGTGGATCTCGGGCTCCGGCTCCACCCTCATGGCCGTGACGGACGACACCATCGTGGCGAAGTTCCTGCAGGTGCGCCTGCACGAGCAGTTCCCCGCCTGCGCCACGCACATCCTCTCCTGCGATACCGCCGGTGCGCAGATCGAGTACCTGTAGGGTCGGGAGCGCCAGAAACCTCGAGGAACCAACGGGGCGATTCGCCGTTCGCGAGTTGCCCCGATTGCGTTGTTGCGCTCCCCGCTTTGGTGGGGTAAAGTACCGACCCACGAGAACTGCGATGACAGGACCAGTACGGGCCGCATCCGTCCCACAGAGAGCAGGAAGTGTTTGAGAACCTGCGTCGGACGGCTCAGAACCACCCTCGAGCAGCTTGGGCGAAGCGTCGCTCGCACCGGTCACCCCCGGTTGCCAGCGCTCGCGCACCCCGGGCCGGCCGCCACCGTTATAGGCATCGAGGAAGCCCCCGTACGGGTTCGCCCTCGCAATTCTCAGCCGCACCATCCGGGCGTCCAGAGAAGAGAGGGAGAAGCACATGCAGCTTCGCAGCGATGCCATCAAGAAAGGACTGACCCGTGCCCCGCACCGGAGCCTCCTCAAGGCGGACGGCCTGACGGACGAGGAGCTCGACCGCCCACTCGTCGCCGTCGTCTCCTCGCAGAACGAGGTCATTCCCGGCCACATTCACCTGGATAAGATCGCCGAGGCCGTGAAGGTCGGCATCCGCATGGCAGGCGGCACCCCGCTGCAGGTGAACACCATCGGCGTGTGCGACGGCATCGCCATGAACCACGAGGGTATGCGCTACAGCTTGACCTCGCGCGAGGTCATCGCCGATTCCGTGGAATGCGCCGTGCAGGGACATCAGTTCGACGCCATGGTGCTCATCCCCTCCTGCGACAAGATCGTTCCCGGCATGCTCATCGCCGCGTGCCGTCTGAACATCCCCACCGTGCTCGTCTCCGGCGGCCCCATGCTCGCCGGTCGCGGGCGCCACGGCGAGCAGACCGATCTGAACTCCCTCTTCGACGCCGTGGGCCAGGTGACCGCCGGCAAGATGACCGAGGAGGAGTGCCACTGGCTCGAGAACACGGCCTGCCCCACCTGCGGCAGCTGCTCGGGCATGTTCACCGCCAACTCCATCTGCTGCCTCTCGGAGGCGCTCGGCATCGCGCTCCCCGGTAACGGCACCGTGCCCGCCGTGTACTCCGAGCGCGTCCGTCTGGCCAAGCACGCGGGCATGAAGGTGATGGAGCTCCTGCGGGAGGGCGTCACCGCGCTCGACCTCATCACGCCGGCCGCCATCCACAACGGCATGGCGCTCGACATGGCCTTCGGTGGCTCCACCAACACGATGCTGCACCTCACGGCCATCGCGCACGCCGCCGGCCATCCCGTCACCATGGAGGACTGGGACCGCGTGGCCGCCGAGACGCCCAACATCGTCCGCATCGCCCCGGCGGGTCCGCTCCACATCCAGGACCTGAACGACGTGGGCGGCATCTCGGCGATCATCGGCGAGTTGGGACGTGCGGGCAAGCTGGACGACAGCGCGCTCACCTGCCACGGGACCATGGCGGAGTGGATCGCCGCGGCGAGTGCGGCCGACGGCGAGGTCGTCCGCCACGTGGAGAACGCCTACTCGCAGCAGGGCGGCCTCAAGGTGCTCCGCGGCAACCTCGCGCCGGATTGCGGTGTGGTCAAGAAGAGCGCCGTCTCCCCGGATATGTACCAGTTCACCGGCACCGCGCGCTGCTTCGACTCCGAGGAGGAGGCCTGCAAGGCCATCCTCGGCGGGCAGATCCACGCGGGCGACGTGGTGGTCATCCGCTACGAGGGCCCGGCCGGCGGCCCCGGCATGCGCGAGATGCTCACGCCCACGAGCGTGATCTGCGGCATGGGACTCGACCACTCCTGCGCGCTCATCACGGACGGCCGCTTCTCCGGCGCCACCAAGGGCCCCGCCATCGGGCACATCTCGCCCGAGGCCGCGGCAGGCGGCCCCATCGCGCTCGTCGAGGACGGCGACACCATCAAGATCGACATCGAGGCCGGCTCGATCGAGCTCGACGTGGCGGACGACGTTCTGGCCCAGCGCCGCGTCGCCTGGCAGCCGCCCGCACCCAAGTACACCACCGGCGTGCTCTCGCGCTACGCCAAGCTCGTTACCAGCGCCGACAAGGGAGCGTACCTCTCATGATGACCACCCAGGAGAAGCTCGAGCGCAAGCAGCGCGCCATCGAGGGCAAGCCGAACGGCCCCGGCAGCCACACCGAGCACGAGGGCAAGACGATGACGGGCGCCCAGGCCATCATCGCCAGCCTGGAGGCCGAGGGCGTGGACACGATCTTCGGCTACCCCGGCGGCCAGGCTATCAAGATCTACGACGCGCTCTACGACAGCAAGAAGATCCACCACGTCCTCGCGCGCCACGAGCAGGGCGCCGCGCACATGGCCGACGGCTACGCGCGCGCCACGGGCAAGGTGGGCGTGGTGCTTGTCACCTCCGGTCCCGGCGCCACCAACACGGTGACGGGCATTGCCACGGCCTACATGGACTCGGTGCCCATGGTGATCATCACCGGCCAGGTCACGCGCGGGGTCATCGGCACGGACGCCTTCCAGGAGGCCGACATCGTGGGCATCACCATGCCCGTGGTGAAGCACAGCTTCCTCCTGCAGTCCACCGACGACCTGACGAAGACCTTCCGCGAGGCGTTCTACATCGCGAGCACCGGTCGTCCCGGCCCCGTGCTCATCGACGTCCCCTCCGACCTCTCGGGTTCCGAGATGGTGTTCCACTATCCCGACAGCGTGAGCATCCCCAGCTACCGGCCCACCTTCAAGGGCAACGCCCGTCAGGTGCGCCAGGCGGTCCAGCTCATCCAGGGCAGCGCGCGTCCGCTCATCTACGCGGGCGGCGGCATCGTGGCGAGCCATGCGTGCGCGGAGCTGACCGAGCTCGCCGAGCGCATCAGCGCGCCGGTGGTCACCTCGCTCATGGGCAAGGGCGCCATACGCTGCTCCAACCCGCTGAACCTCGGCCCCGTGGGCATGCACGGCTCCAAGTACGCCAACATGGCGGTGACGGAGTGCGACCTGCTCATCGCCGTGGGTGCGCGCTTCTCCGACCGCGTGACGGGCAAGGTTTCCGAGTTCGCGCCGCACGCCAAGGTCATCCATATCGACATCGACCCGGCCGAGATCGGCAAGATCATCGACCCGGCGGTGCCCATCGTGGGCGATGCCCGCGTGGTGCTCGCCGCCATCAACGAGCGCCTGGCCAAGGTGGACGCCAAGCCGGTGGGCGAGGCGTGGACGCAGGAGGTCTTCTCCTGGCGCGAGCGCTGGCCGTTCTACACCGACGAGTTCAAAGACTATCCCGACAAGATCGCGCCCGAGGTGGTGCTGCACGAGCTCTCCGAGAAGCTCGACCCCGAGGCGAGCGTGGTCACCACCGAGGTGGGCCAGCACCAGATGTGGGCGCACCAGCAGATCCACCGCGAGCACGCCCGCACGTTCATCTCGAGCGGCGGCCTCGGTACCATGGGCTTCGGCTTCCCCGCGGCCATCGGCGCCAAGATCGGCTGCCCGGAGGACCAGGTGGTCTGCATCGCGGGCGATGGGTCCTTCCAGATGAACACGCAGGAGATGGCCACGGCGGCCATCAACGGCGTGGCGGTGAAGGTGCTCGTCATCGACAACCGCGCGCTCGGCATGGTGCACCAGTGGCAGCGGCTCTTCTACCACGAGCGCTACAGCTTCACCGAGCTGGCGGCGAACCCCGACTTCGTCAAGCTGGCCGATGCCTACGGCTGGCAGGCCCGCCGCATCGAGGATCCCGCCGAGGTGGACGCCGCACTCGACGAGATGCTCGCCGCGGACGGCCCCTACCTGCTGGACGTGGCCATCCCCGTGGACCAGACCGTGTACCCCATGGTGGCGCCGGGCGCGCCCATCGACGACATCATCGGCGCGCTGGACGTCACGCTCGGCGGCGTGCGCGTGAGCGAGAAGGGCTTTGGCCAGGGCGGCGCCGCCGCGCCGGGCGCCGCGCCCGCGAAGGGAGGCGAGTGAGATGAGGCACATCCTCTCCGTGCTCGTTGAGAACAAGAGCGGCGTGCTCTCCCGCGTGACGGGCATGATCAGCCGTCGCGGCTTCAACATCGACTCGCTGACCGTGGCACCCACCGAGGACGAGACGCTCTCGCGCATGACCATCATCGTGGACGCCGACCCCATGGGCTTCGAGCAGATCACCAAGCAGCTGCACAAGCTGGTCTCGGTCTTCAAGGTGTCCGACCTCACGGACACGGATACCGTGGAGCGCGAGCTCGTGCTCTTCAAGGTGCTCGCCACGCCCGAGCGGCGCCACGAGGTCATCGAGATCGCGGACCTGTTCCGCGCCAAGGTGGTCGACGTGGGCAAGAACACCCTCACCGTGGAGGCCACAGGCGCCTCGAGCAAGCTGGACGCCCTGGAAGACCTCTTCCGCGGCTACGGCATCAAGCAACTCACCCGCACGGGCAAGATCGCGATGTCCCGCGGCAGCCACGACAACTGAGGCAGATTCTGGCGGGCAAGTCACCCGCTCGCTCCAGAATTCGGTTCCATACGGCTAGAGACAAGGAGATTTACCATGGCCGTTGAGATCTTTTACGAGAAGGACTGCAAGCCGGAGGTCATCCAGGGCAAGAAGGTTGCCATCATCGGCTACGGCTCCCAGGGCCACGCCCATGCGCTGAACCTCATGGATTCCGGCGTTGACGTGCGCGTCGGCCTGCGCGAGGGTTCCGCCTCCGCCGAGAAGGCGCGCGAGGCCGGCCTCAAGGTGGTGGACGTGGACACCGCGGCCGAGGAAGCCGACGTCATCATGATCCTCACCCCGGACGAGACCCAGCCCAAGGTGTACGAGGAGCACATCGCCAAGCACCTCAAGCCCGGTGACACGCTGGCCTTCGCCCATGGCTTCAACATCCACTACGGCTACATCAAGGCCCCCGAGGACGTGAACGTCATCATGGTCGCCCCCAAGGGCCCGGGCCACATCGTCCGCCGTCAGTACACCGAGGGCTCCGGTGTGCCCGACCTGGTGTGCGTGCAGCAGGACGCCATCGGCGACGCTTGGGATGTGGCGATGAGCTACGCCTGGGGCCTCGGCGGCGCGCGCTCCGGTCTCATCAAGTCCACCTTCAAGGATGAGACCGAGGAGGACCTCTTCGGCGAGCAGGCCGTGCTCTGCGGCGGCCTGGTCGAGATGATCAAGGCGGGCTTCGAGACCCTCACCGAGGCGGGCTACCCCGAGGAGCTGGCCTACTTCGAGGTCTACCACGAGATGAAGATGATCGTCGACCTCATGTACGAGAGCGGCATCCACTTCATGAATTATTCCATCTCCAACACCGCCGAGTACGGCGAGTACTACGCCGGCCCCAAGGTCATCAACGCCGAGAGCCGCCGCGCCATGAAGGAGATCCTGGCCCGCATCCAGGACGGCTCCTTCGCCCAGGAGTTCGTGGACGACTGCAACAACGGCCACAAGTGGCTGCTCGAGCAGCGCGAGGCCATCAACAACCACCCGATCGAGAAGACGGGCGAGAAGATCCGCTCCATGTTCAGCTGGATCAAGAAGTAAGAACGCTGGCCTGGGCGTGGGGGCGGTCGGGATTTCCCCGGGGCTCAGTCCTCGCGAGACTGGCAAACGCCTTCGGCGTTTGCTCAGTTCGCTGCGGAGGTCGCTCCAGGGAAACCCGACCGACCGCCACGGCCGCGTTGGTGAAAGAGAACAATAGGACCCGATGGGGTGACGGGGTTGAGACGTTACCGGACTTGTAGGGGGAGTCGCGCATGACCGAGATGCTTACGTTGGAGGCCTTTGAGGAGGCATCCCTTAAGGTCAAGGACGTTACGCAGGAGACGAAGCTCGTCGAGAGCCCGTGCCTTTCGGCGCAGTGCGGCAACCGCGTGTGGCTGAAGCCCGAGAACATGCAGCGCACGGGCGCCTACAAGGTGCGCGGCGCCTACTACAAGATCTCGACCCTGGGGGCCGACGAGCTCTCGCGCGGACTCATCACCGCGAGCGCCGGCAACCACGCGCAGGGCGTGGCGTACGCGGCGCAGCGGGCCGGCGTGCCCGCCACGGTGGTCATGCCCACCACCACGCCGCTCATCAAAGTGGAGCGCACCAAGGCCTACGGCGCCGAGGTGGTGCTCGCGGGCGACGTGTACGACGAGGCGTGCGACTACGCCCTCAAGCTCGCGGACGAGCGCGGCCTCACGTTCGTGCACCCCTTCAACGACCCCGTCATCGCCACGGGGCAGGGCACCATCGCCATGGAGATCGTGCAGGAGCTGCCGCTCGTGGACACCATCTTGGTGCCGGTGGGCGGCGGCGGCCTGGCGTGCGGCGTGTCCACCTTCGCCAAGCTGCACAACCCGCACATCAAGGTGATCGGCGTGGAGCCGGCGGGCGCTCCCAGCCTCACGCGTGCGCTCGAGGCCGGGCGCCCGGTGCGCCTGGACGCCGCCAACACCATCGCCGACGGCACCGCCGTGCTCGAGGTGGGCGACCAGGTCTTCCCCTACCTGCGCGAGAACCTGGACGACGTCATCACCGTGCCGGACGAGGAGCTCATCGTCTCCTTCCTGGATATGGTCGAGAACCACAAGATGATCGTGGAGAACTCCGGCCTGCTGACGGTGGCCGCGCTGAAGCACCTGCCTGCGGACGGTCGACGCGTGGTCTCGATCCTCTCGGGCGGCAACATGGACGTCATCACCATGAGCTCCGTGGTGCAGCACGGCCTCATCCAGCGCGGTCGCATCTTCACCATGAGTGTGCTTCTGCCCGACCGCCCCGGCATGCTGGTGAAGGTGGCGAGCATCATCGCGGAACAGAACGGCAACGTGATCAAGCTCGAGCACAACCAGTTCGTGAGCACCAACCGCAACGCCGCGGTGGAGCTCAAGGTGACGATCGAGGCCTTTGGCGAGGAGCACAAGGCGCAGATCGTGGAGGCGCTGGCGCAGTCGGGCCTGGACCCGCGCGTGGTGCAGACGTCGCTGTAGGTTCGTGCGACCGGAAGCCGGGTGCGCGTTGCCGCGGGTGCGGCGGGGCGGCCCGGCTTCTTATATAGAGGAAGGGGAGCGCGTGGAGGAGACGCCGCTGTTCCAGATTCACGATGCCGACGTGGTGCGCGCCGGCAGGACCATCCTGCATGTGGACGACTTCGCGCTCGCGGAGGGGGAGTCCGTGGCGCTGCTCGGCCCCAACGGCGCCGGCAAGTCCACGTTCATCCAGCTGCTCACGCGCGAGGTCATGCCGCTCTACCGCGACGAGCCGCCCGTGCGGTTTCGCGGGCAGGCACGGCCGCGCCTGGACCAGATTCGCTCCACCCTCGGCGTGGTGAGCTCTACCATGCACGACCAGGTGCGCGTGCACCTGCCGGTGGTGGAGATCGTCATCGGCGGCATCTTCGGTACGCTCGGCCTGCCGCTGCGTGAGGAGGTGCTGCCTGAGCACCGGGCAACCGCCTTGGACGCGCTCGACCGGCTGGGCATTGCGGGCATCGCTGAGCGCGACATTATGACGCTTTCAACCGGCCAGGTACGCCGGGCGCTCGTGGCGCGCGAACTCGTGCGCGATCCGTCGGTGCTGGTGTTCGACGAGCCGTGCACGGGACTGGACCCCGAGGGCATGTACCACGTGCGCGAGACCATGCGAACGCTTGCCGCGGAGGGACGCTCCGTCATCTTGGTGACGCACTACCCCGAGGACATCATTCCGGCCATCGAGCGCGTGCTGCTCATCCGCGATGCGCATATCTATGCGGACGGCGCCAAGGAGGACCTGCTCCGCGACGAGGTGATGACCGGGCTCTTCGGCGTGCCGCTGGCGGTGGAGCACACCGGAGGTTGGTATTCGCTCCGCGGACTGTACTAGGGGAGCGGCGGGCGGCGCACGTCGCCCGCTTTCATAAGAAGGTCAAAACAAAAGCGAGCCGACCGGAAGACCGATCGGCTCGCTTGAACCGTCTGGAGGCGAAGCCCGGATTCGAACCGGGGGTAAAGGCTTTGCAGGCCTCTGCCTTACCACTTGGCCACTTCGCCAACATGAATGAAAAGGGCCGATCTTTCAACCGGCCCGAATCATGCAATGGAGCGGACAACGGGGCTCGAACCCGCGACCCCAACCTTGGCAAGGTTGTGCTCTACCAACTGAGCCATGTCCGCTTGCGAGGAAGTACTATACGCGAATGCCGAGGGGTGCGCAAGAGGAAATTTGAAAAAAGTTTTCCCGGGCCGGCTGAAGCGGGATTCCCCGAGGATTTCGGAGGTGTGCTGAGAGGAATCTCGTTTTGCGTCACGTTGGGAGGGCGATTTCCCCGATGCGATTCCACTCGTTTTTTCTTTTCCGGTTGGATGAGGTCGCCGTCGGATTCGGTTGTTCTCGGTCAGCATGCATCGCTTTCGGGCTCGATCGGCCATTGCTGCCCCCGACCGGCCATTGCCGCCCCCGACTGGCCGTCCAAACTATTTCAAAAAACGTCTTGCCAAGGTCGACACTTTCTCGTATATTAACCCTTGCGCTTAACGCGCACCCCAACTGAACGGGCGTTTAGCTCAGGGGGAGAGCGCTTCCCTGACACGGAAGAGGTCACAAGTTCAAATCTTGTAACGCCCACCAAACTTTCGCAGCTCAGAGCATGTCGGCTCTGAGCTGTTTTCGTATCTGTCCAAATGGTGTCCAAACAGCTGTCCAAATTCGGCGGGATTCACCGGACGATATGGAATGTCAAGTTATGCATGGACTTGAGTATCGGCACCTTGAGGTGCCGATATAATGCCACCAATATTCCATAATCATCTGACCATTATTCGGCTCATGTGATTCGGGAGCCGGACTCTTCAGCTTCTGGTCGTAGGGTAGAATTGCTTGCATGATGGATGATGCCAAGAAACTCATAGCTTGGGGTATGGATGACGGCGTGCATGATGCGCTATCCCTCAAGCCCATAACGACTCCGGAGCAGCAGATTGAGTTGCTCAGGGGCAAGGGCGTCACGTTTGAGCGCTGCGCGGAGGAGCGCGCGCTCGAGATTCTTTCGAGTGCCGAGACCTACCTGCACCTCTCCGCCTACCGGGTGCTTTTCCAGCGCCATGAGGACGGCCCCGACGCCGGGAAGTTCGTGAACCTCGATTTCGGGGACCTCTTGGACGTGAGCTCTCTCGACGACGTTCTCCGCGAGACGTTTCGCCTCATGGCGAAGGATGTCGAGCGCGCGGTCAGGGCATGGCTCGTGTCCGAGGCCGCTGGGCGCGGGGAGGATGGCTATGGGATCGTCGCCGACTTCGTGTCCTCCCTGTCCCGCGGCTTCCGCGAGGGGCTGAGACGCGACCTCGTATCGCGTTCCCAGGCGGACGAGTACGCGGGGTCGCTAATCGACCACTACCGGGACGCTATGCCCGTATGGGTGCTGCTGGAAGTGGTACCGTTCGGGACGCTGCTCGCCTTCTACCTCTTCTGCGTTGAGCGCTGGGAGGAGACGGGGAGGCGGGAGATTCACTACGCTCTCAAGGACGTGAAGGCCGTCCGCAACTGCGCGAGCCATGCGGGCTGCCTGTGCAACGGCTTCGTGCCCGAGCGCGAGACGAGGCACGCAACCTCGGGAGTCGCACTCGAGTGGCTGAACGCCCACGGCATCCGCAACAGCAAGGGCCGTCGAGCCAGACTGCGCAACCGTCGCACGCAACAGCTCGTGACCACCGTGGCACTGCATGACATGCTTGCGGGCGAGCACGCCGCCCCGGCAGCGCTTGACGCGGTCGCTGGCCTCCGTCCCCTGATGGACGACGCAATCGCGCGCTATGGGACGCAGAACCCTCTTGTGTCTCATCTTGCGTTTCTTGCGAGGGTTCTTGACGCGGCACGAGGCTGATGCCATGATGTACGCAGATGCAAAAACCTTCGAGGTTTTGTAAGGGCCGGTCCTCTCGGGGACTGGCTCTAGTTGTTTATGAGGCCTTAATTGATGCTGGATGCCATTCGGTGACTTGAAGAACGACCGGCGGGTGATGCTGGGTCGTGCCTATGGGTCCCTAGCCGGCGTAGCTTACGGGTTTTTGGATTCCCATACATGCGTCGTGTGGCATGACGATTGCATAAACCAGGGAAGCTATAGATCGATCACCTGGTCGGCGACGCTGTCGAAGACCCCCTCGTGATCAACCACAACAACGAGACGCTCGCGCGCAAGGCGGGTGAGCAAGTCTCGCAGCGACGCTTTGGCGGCGGGGTCGAGACCGGTTGCCGGCTCGTCGAGGAGCAGCACGTCGGCACCGCACAGCAGGGCGCGGGCGATGGCCGCCCGCTGCCGCTCCCCGCCCGAGAGGAGCGACCCCGCGGGCCCAACGGGCGTGGCGTCGCCCTCCGGGAGCCGCTCCGCCACCTCGTCGAGCCCTGACTCGGCGAGCGCGGCGCGGTATGCCCCTTCACTGGCATCCTCGAATCCGAGCAGGACGTTCTCGCGTAGGCTCGCGTTGAGTAGGAAGGGCCGCTGCCGTACGACGGCGCAGTGCGAACGCCAGGACTCCGGCGAGATGCTCCCAAGCGAAACGCCGTCGATGAGGACTTCGCCCTCCCAGCCGGAAAGTTCGCCGAGCAGGATTCTGAGTAGGGTTGACTTGCCGGAGCCGTTGGGACCCCTCACCACCACGAGCGACGGGCGCGAGAGTGTGGCCGTGAGCCCGCCGAGGAGCGGGTGACCGTCGTCGTAGCGGAAGGCGAGGTTCCTGAGCTCGATCGTGTGCGGAGCGGCCGTGAGTTCGGCTCCGCCGCTGCGCGGCGACTCCGGGAACGCCTCGGCGATGCGCCCGAGGGCCGCGAGCGCCGGCTGCACCGTAATGGCGGCGGAGACGGCCACGAGGAAGGGGCTGTAGACGCGCGCTGCGAGCTGGACCGCGGCGACGACCCGGCCGACCGAGAGCGACCTCGCGAGAACGGCGCAGGCAACGTAGACGAGCGAGGCGCTCGCTGTGGAGAGGAGCGACATCCCCTCGCCCGTGAGGGCCGCGAGGACGCTCCGGCGCACCGAGCTCAACCTGACCCGTTCGCTCGCGTCACCAACCCTCGCGGCAACCGACCTTGCAGCATCCGGTGAGGAGCCGACCTCCGCGCGGCCGGAAACCGCTTCGGCGACCCTGCCCGTGAGGCCGGCGTTCGCCTCCAGGGTGGCGGCGACTGAGACCCGGTATGCCCTCAGCGACCGTGCGGCGCACCAGGCGTAGGCGGGAACCGGGAGGAGCGCAAGAGCAAGCACGGCAGGGCTCATCGCCGCAACGGCGATGGCCGAGCCCGTCGCCTGGAGCACGCTGCTCGCGAAGGTGAAGCTGGTCTTGGAGAAGAGTGCCGAGACGCTTGAGGCCTCCGCCACACGCGCCGCTATGTAGCCATCGTCGCATCCGGCCATCCAATCCGTTGACGCGTCGAGGACGCGGCGCAGGAGGTTCGCTCTGAGGTCGGCGGCCACGCCCTCGCCGGCGGTCGCGAGGACGCGCGCCGCGAGGATCGAGAGCGCAGAGCTCGCTGCGGCCGCAACGTGTTTGTATTCAATAGAAGCTGAGCACAATTCGCACGGAAAACTGAGCACCGCGCGCATCGAGAACTGACCAATGTACGCAAGGCGGCCCGTGCCGGACGCAGGGACACGGGCCTCACGAGACAATCCTTCCAGGGCGGAACCTTTGGCGAGACGACGCCCGGGAGGAGGAGAGGATGACCGTGCCCCTGCAGACCCAACATGATATACGCGAGATGGACGCGAGGGGCGTCCCCAGGGCCAGGATCGCCCGCGAGCTCGGCGTGAGTCGCAACACCGTGGCCAGGTACGCCGACATGGAGGACATGTCGCCGGCGCCGCCGTTCCCGGCCGCGAGGCCGCGGCCCTCGCTCGCGGGCCACGAGGAGTGGATCGACTCGGTGCTCGCAGGCGACCTGGGCGCCCCTCGCAAGCAGCGCCACACCGCAAGGCGCATCTACGGCAGGATGGTCTCCGAGCGCGGCTACGAGGGGTCCTACTCGAGCGTGTGCCGCCACGTGGCGGAGTGGAGGCGCGGGCGGGCGTCGGCCGGGGACGGGTTCCTCGAGCTGGAGTGGGCCCCGGGGACCGCGCAGGCCGACTACGGGAACTTCGAGGCCGTGCTGGCGGGGAGGCGCATCGCGCTCAAGCTGCTGGTCCTCACGCTCCCCCACTCCAACGCGAGGTTCTGCGTCGCGGGGATGGCCGAGCGCGCCGAGTGCCTGTGCGACGGGCTCCGCGAGATCTTCGAGCAGGTCGGCCGCGCCCCGTCGACGCTCGTGCTCGACAACGCCACCGAGGCGGGCAGAAGGCTCCGCGGGGTCGTCACGGAGTCGGACCTCTTCTCGAGGTTCCGCGCGCACTACCGCTGCTCGAGCCGGTACTGCAACCCGTACTCGGGCCACGAGAAGGGGTCCGTCGAGAACGCCGTGGGCTTCCTGAGGAGGAACCTGCTGGTCCCGGTGCCCGAGGCGCCCTCGCTCGCCGAGCCCGACGCCGGGCTCGCGGCCGGCTGCGCCCGCATCAACGCCGACCCCTCGTCCCGCTGCCGCGACGGCAGGCCCGTCTCGGAGGCGATGGCCGAGGACCTCGCCGCGATGGCGGCGCTGCCCGCCACGCCCTTCGACGCCGTGAGGTGGCTGTCCTGCAAGAGCGACGGGCGCGGCCACGTGGCCGTCGACGGCAGGCTCTACCTCGCCGGCCCCGCCTGGCACGACAGGAGGCTCACGGTGGGCGTGCGCGCGGCGACCGTCGAGGTGCTCGCGGACCGCGGGCGGCGCGTGGCCGAGCTGCCGCGGGCGTTCGGCGAGGGCGAGCCGGTCAGGAGCCCGCTGTCGCTGGTGCCGGCGCTGGTGGCGAGGCCGCGCGCCTTCGGCGAGTCGCCGATCAGGCGGGACATGCCCCCGGCGCTCGTCGAGGCGATCGACCGGCTGGACGCGACGGGCAGGAGGCGGGTGCTCAGGGCCATATCCAGGGCGGCCGAGTCGAGCGGGTTCGCCGCGGCGTGCGGGGCCGCGGCGAGGGCCCTCTCCGCGGGGCGCGTCCCCGGGGACGCCGAGGTGGACATGGCCGCGAGGAGGATCGCGGCGGGCGAGCCCGGCCGCGGAGGGGCCGACCTGTCGGTCTACGACGGGCTCGTGCGCGGGGAGGCGCTGTGACGGCCGGCGGCGGCCCGGCCGCGGAGAGGGTGGTCGCCGCGGGGCGCGCCTGCGGGCTCACCACGGCCGTGCTCCGCGAGTGGGCCGGCCTGGGCACCCCGAAGCAGGTCGAGTACCTGGCCCGCTACCTCGAGGCCGAGCGCTCGAGCCGCGAGGCGTCGAAGAGGGCCGCGCTGCTCAGGCGCTGCGCGCTGCCGGCGCCGAAGACCTTCGACGGGTACGACTGGTCGGCCGTCTCGTGGCCGGAGGGCTTCGGCAGGGACGACCTGCTCGGCCTCTCCTTCCTGGAGGGCCGCGAGGACCTCGTGCTCATGGGCGACGTGGGCTGCGGGAAGACCCACATGGCGAGCGCGCTGTGCGTGCTGGCGTGCCAGGCGCGCGTCGAGGCCCGGTTCTTCACGGCCTCGGCCCTCGTGATGCGCCTCAGGCGCGCCCGCGACGAGGGCAGGCTCGACCGGGAGCTCGCCCAGGTCGGCAGGGCCGCCCTGCTGGTCGTGGACGAGCTCGGCTTCCTGCCGCTCGACCCGGACGGCGCCAGGCTGCTGTTCCAGGTGGTCTCGGAGGCCTACGAGAGGCAGTCGGTGGTGATCACGACGAACCTCGAGTTCTCGCGCTGGGGCCAGGTCTTCGGCGACGACCAGATGGCCGCCGCCGTCATCGACCGCGTCGTGCACCACGGCCGCCTCCTGCAGTTCAGGGGCGAGTCGTACCGGGTGCGCCACGCGCTCATGCAGCAGGGGTAGCTGCTCAAAAGCCAGCGCCCGGTTCCGTGCGAGAACTGCTCAATTCCCGATGCGATTTCCGCTCAGATCCTGTTGACAAAACACAGCAACGATGAGCGCCAGCGCGAGCACCGCGACGAGGGGGACGTCGCCGGCGGCGAGGCCCCGGTCGATGAGCTGCTGGGTGATGAGGGCGGGAGAGACGGCGACGGCAGAATAGGCAACGAGCAGGGCGACGGCGCCGGCGAGCGACGCGGCACGCGAGCGGACGGCAGGCGCTATGAGGCGCAGAGGTCGGAGGTCAGGCTTCTCCATTGGTCGTCCCTTCGCTTGGTAGGCTTTCGAGTGCCTCAAGGATTTCTCGGTAGCGCGGGTCGTCGCCGGCGAGCTCGCGCCACTCGGGGGAGAGGGCGCGCCCGGCGGCCTCCCGGCGCAGGACCGTACGCAGCGCGTCCACCTGCCGCGCCTTGTGCTCGGCCCACGCCGCGCCGGAACAGGCGGGGTCGAGACGGCCGGCCACGCGGTCCCAGAGTGGGGTGCCCGTCAGGTCCGAGTCCGTTGGGGCGCCGGTCGCGGCGTCCACCGCACGTGCGAGGGACGTGAGCGCACCATCCCTCTCGCCCGCACGCCGCAGGGCCTCGGCCACCTCGAAGGACATCGTGGCCGAGAAGAACGGGTTCACCGCGCTCATGTCCAGCGCGTCGAAAACCGCCTCGGCGGCCGTGCCGGCGGCGCGTGCGAACGCCGCGTCGTCCCGCGCCCCCACCTCCTGCGCGAGCGACGAGAGCACGAAGTTCGCGGCTCGCAGACGCTCCGTCTGCAGGAGTTCGAGGGCCTCGTCGTCGCGTGCGAGCTTGCGATACGCCGAGGCGAGCAGCATCGTCACCGCGCCCGCGTCCTGCCGGCGCACGAGCGGCTCCAGGAGCGTCGCGGCCTCCTCGTGACGATTCGCCTGGAAGAGCGTCGTGGCCTTCTGCTGCTGCGCGAGGTAGAGGATCGACGGGTCCGTCGCCACCTCGAGCGCGCGGTCGAGCAGGGCGAGCGCCTCGTCCGCGAGCGCGTCGGCGTCGGTCACGCCGTCCCTCTCGTCAGCTGGCGAGAACGGTGTGGCCATGCCCCCCGCCCACACGGTGAGGAGCGACGCCAGCATGAGCAGCAGGTTCGCGTCCGAGTAGTGCTCCGTGGCAAGCGCGCGCAGCCGCTTGTGTGCCGATGCAAGGTCCTTCTCGCCTAGCGCGTAGACCTCGGCATAGAGTGCGGCGGACTCCTCCTGAGAGAGCTCGTCGCGCCAGTCGAAGAGCTCGTCCAGGGTGAGCGAGAAGTACGCGGCGATGCGCGGCAGGAGGCTCACGTCCGGGATGCTCTGCCCGAGCTCCCACTTGCTCACGGCGGCCTTCGAAACGTCCAGGTGGGCGGCGAGCGCCTCCTGCGTAACGCCCCTGCTGCGACGTTCCCGCGCGATGGTGCGGCCTATGTTGACGGTTGCGTTCATGATCCCCCCCCCTCGACGTGGCGACTTTCGCTATCCCCAGTATGGGGTCGAGTGACAGTGGAATCAAAGGAGCGTTGGTTGACGTTTCGTGCATATAGTCAACCGCCCCTCGACATCGCGTTCGTGGCGCGCGGGACCGGAGATTATTCGCGATGGGAGTTGACGTCATATACAATGCGACGTATAGTGTGCGTAGCACAGTATACGACGAGGGGAGGTGTGCGGATGGAGGCCCAGATGAAGCGCGGCTTCCTGGAGGCCTGCGTGC